>SXGT01008809.1_pt1 | contig 111582 bp, 81 predicted proteins | sample 3176221 | NCBI WGS metagenome assembly SXGT01 (sample SAMN11356862, study PRJNA531348) | freshwater metagenome | isolation source: freshwater sample F1-120 | place: China: Fuxian Lake, Yuxi | collected 2017-12-25 | reverse complement strand
TCGATGCCGACCTTCGCCGCCATGCGCGTGATCATGCGCCCGTAGTGCGCTGAAGCTTCATCCGTCGCAGGCGCGAAGACGGCGAGGCGTGGCGCTGCACCAAGTGCGCGGACTGCGGCCTCGACCTCGCATTGCAGCGCGGCAGCAGCCTCACGTCCGCCGAGTTCCCGGGCGCTCATGACGCGCGAGTCTACTCGGCCTTGGGCGCGCGGGCCTTGCGCGCCGTGAACACCGTGTAGTCACCGACCAGCTTCGCTTCGACTTCGAGAAAGTGGGCGCTGACGATTTCCGCGTGCCGCGCCGCATCGCGGGCGACGAGCATCAGCCGGCCTTCCGTGTGCAGCAATCCCGCGGCGCGGGCGGTAAACGAGTTGGCGATGCGGCCGTCGCCGTAGTAAGGCGGATTGGCCGTGGCGAGCCGGTATGGCAAGGCCGGCAAGTCTTCGAGATCGCCGCGCAGCAGCGCTTGTGCGCCGCTGAGCCCGTGCGTGGAGAGGTTTTCTGTGGCGCAGGCGATGGCGCGGGTGTCCGAATCCACGAGCACGAGCCCCGCGCCGTCATCCTGGGCCAGAGCGATGCCGAGCGTGCCCGGTCCGCAGCCGAGGTCGAGGATCGGCCCGTCCGTCCGTTCGGACGCGACTTCGAGCAGGGCCTTGGTGCCGCGGTCGAGGCGGCCGTGGGAGAACACTCCGGGGCACGTGGCGAGGGACAGTGTGCGTCCCGCGTGCGTGACGCGGAGCGCATGGCGGCGGTCCTTCTTGCGCGCGATGGTGGACTTCCGCTCCGCGCGCATGACCGCGCCCGGCCCGTCGCTCGGCATGATGCAGCGCGCGTTGCGGAACACGTGTTCGACCGCTTCCTCCAGCCACGTGTGCTTGCCATCCGTGCCGGCGAGGAGTTGGCCTCCCGGCAGCAGCGCGTCGTGCGCTTCCTCGATCAGTTCTCGTGCCACGAGGCTGTCAGCGCCGGCTTCGAAGGACATGGCGATGAGTGCAAAAGGGCCCACGGGCAGCGTTGGGCCCAGCACACTCTCCACCCGGGCTGCGTTGCTCGCGAGGTTTCGGTGCGCCAGTCCCGCGACGAAGGCATCGTGATGGTGCTCTGTCACGGAGACTTCCGGCCAGAGCCGGCGTGCAGCGATGGCGATGGCTGCGGTGCGGTCCCGGCTGACCAAAAACGGCCCGGGGGAAGTCGCTGGCAGGGCCTCGATGAGGAGTTTCGTGGCGCGCGCGAGGCCGCGTCCGCTCACGAAGTGGAGCCGGCCGTCACGGAGGACATCCTCACGTGCGTTGGCGTTTCCGATCCGGATGAGGTTGGGGTCGTCAGTCATGGTGCGGGGATATGATGCCCACCGTAGCGCCCAGAGGTCGGCCGCGCACGGGCGTGCGCGAACGATCGCTGGCGGAGGCCGAGGCGTGTCCAGCGAACTGCCAGTCTTCTTCAGGCGAATCCTCGTGCTTGGGGCTCATGCAGAGCCGGGGCTGAGCATCATCGAAGCCTTGCTGGCCGAAGGCCACAGCGTGGTGGCGTGGGTCGATCCAGCAGCGGTGCGTCAGCCATGGGATGAAACCCGCGTGCAAGTCGTTTCCGCGCCGCTCCCGGAACCGGACGCTCCGCTGCCGTCGTTGCCGCACTGCGATGTGTGCGTTCTGGCCAACGCGCTGGGACCCGGTGATGGACCAAGCGAAGAGCTGTGTCACATCGCCGAGCGCCGCTATCGCGTGGCAGAGCGGCTGGTCCAGCACGTGGGCGCCGAACGGTTCATTCTCATTTCGAGCATCGAAGCGGCTGGGCCGCTTGCGGCTCTGGATGGCGAGCGGTTTGAATCGCACGCACCCGCGCCGGCCAGCCATGTCGGTGGTGCCCTGCAGGCCGTCGAGACGCACAGCCTCTACCTCGCGCGGGAGCGCGGTGTCGCCACGGTGATTCTCAGAGCGGGCCATCTCTATGGCGGCGGAGATCCGGGCTTCCTGCTGCCGGCCCTCGACCTGCTGCGGCACCCGGATGCAGAACAGGTGCGCCTGGAGTGGGCGAACCACCGCTACCACCCGGCGCATCTTGCCGATCTCGCGCAAGCTGTTGCACGCGCCGTGCAGCGTGGGAACGGCATCTATCACATCACCGGCGAAGAGCAGCCGACTGTCGGAGACGTGCTGCGGACGCTCGAGCGCGTGGCGAGAAAGCGGGGGCTGGAGGTGTCTCCGCTCAAGCCGCCGCTCTTTGCGGCAGCGGCTTCCGAACGCGCTCACTACCGCTATCCGGCCGACCGCGCGCGCGGCGAACTCGGTTGGCGTCCGCGCTGGAGCCTTGAAGCCGGCGTGCAGGATCTGGCGACGCGGACTCCGGTGGACAGGCAGTTTGCCACACGTCGGACACAGGTGGGCGGCGGCGTCGAGGACTGGACCGACGATGCAAGCCTGACAACAACGCTTTCCCGGCCCGTCCGCTCCTTCCTCTTGCGCAGTCTGCAGGAAGAGCGCGCGCGACGAGTTCTCGAGCTCGGCAGCGGCGAGGGCACGCTCGCGCTCTGGATGGCATCTGCGTTGAATGTCCGAGTCACAGGTACGGACATCGCGGCGCCGGCGGTTGCGCGCGCGAAGGCGGCGGCTGTCGCGCGCGGGCTTGCGGAGCGTGTGCACTTCGAGTGCTGCGATCCCGCGACGTTTACCAGTCCGGAGGCGTTCGATGCCATCTGCATCGTGGACCCTGCGGGACGGCTCTCGCTCAGCCCCGCCGAAGTGCAGGGGTTGGTGGAGCGCCTGCTGAAACCGGGCGGACTCTTCATCGTTGCCAGACCGCACTGCCTCGAAGGGCATCACCCGCGTCTCTCGCGTGTGATGAGCGCCTGCTTCGGTTCATGGCTGCGTCATGCCTTCGACGAGAAATCGTGGCGGCGAGCCATCGCGCGCGACCGGACGCGCGGCTTCTCCGTGGCCAGGAAGGATGGGACGCACCGCGCACGGCGACATCAGGAGGCCCTGCTGCAGTTGGCTCCGGCGCGCGAGGAGTACGCCCATTTCCTCGCGCCGTTCGTTGCGAATGCGTTTGTCGTGCATCAGCGCTGGCGCTGGGTGCGCGGACTTGTGCGCCTTCTGCTGCCCGTGCTGGTGCTGCTCGACGGATGGTTGTGTCGCTTCCCGCTCCCGAAAAGCTGGGCCGCGCTCGGGCTCCGCGCGTGGGTCACCCCGGCTCTGCCGCCTGCCGCGCGGGGGCTCACTCCATCCGCTTGATGGAGGCTTCAGCCTCCGCATCTCCCGGCACGAGGTGCAGCACCACGCGCCATGCGTGCTTGGCCTTGCCGATGTCACCGAGGCGGGCCGCAGCGCGGGCGAGCATGCGATGGGCTTCTGCGTGTCCGGGCTCCATGGCGATGGCTCGCTCGGCGAGGTTCTGAGCTTCCGCCGTCCTTCCGGTCGCGAAACATGCGTCTGCTTCGCGCACCAGCGCGATGGCTTCGGCGGGGATGGACGTGGCCGGAGCAGGGAAGGTGGCCGTGCGGCCTTGGGTGCCAAGCCACGTGGCCATGCCGATGAACGCGACCGCAAAAAGCACGAGCAGCACCAGCACCATGGTGCCAGTGCTGCTGCGTTGCGGCATGGGACTCGCTGTCACTGGCCGCTGAAGGCGCGCTGCATGTGGACAAAGTCCACCACATCGAGATCGCCGTCCTGATCGACATCGTGCCGGCTGTTCGCGTCATCGGGCATGTATGTCGGGACCGGCCCCGTGAAACCGATGCGCATGTAGAACCAATCCACCATGTCGACATCGTTGTCGCCGTCGTGGTCGAACTCCGCGCGACCGAGGCTGTCGAGGAAGTTCACCACCAGCGCTTGCTGCGCGAAGGAGAGCGCGTTCCACGCGAGCCGTGAAGCGCTTGCCTCGCCGAAGTGGTCTTGCACGGAGAGATCGATGTTGCCCGCGAAATCCTGGCCGGTGGCGCGACCGTCGTGCAGCAGCGCCGGACGCGCGCGCACACCCCAGAGTGGGGCCGTACGCATTTCGTTCTCGGTGCCGGCACCTTGGACGATGCCATCGCCGAGGCTGCCCATGTCATGGAGGAGGAAATCGCCGTAGGGGCGGAAGGTCTTGTTGGAGAGGGCCGCTTCAGCCACCGTGCCGGAGGTGAAGCTCGGGGTGTGGCAGCTGCCACAGCCGATGCTCATGAAGATGGCTTCGCCTCCCATGCCGTTCCGCGGCGTCTGTGGCGGAGCCGCGAGAAAACGCTGGAAGTCCGCCATGCGGTCGATCTTGTGAAACCCTTGTGCGTCGGGCCCGTCCTCTGGATCAGCGACGAGATCCCATTGCGCGAGCAATACGGCATTCCCGTTCGGTGCTTGTTCCGTGGTGACGAAGCGGTTGGTCAGCCCCATCTCCATCAGTGCGGCATCTGCTGAAAATGTCAGAGCCGTTGCCACCTGCGCCTTCCAGCCAAACCGTCCTGCGTGCAACGGTGCTCCCGCAGGATCTTCGAAAGCTCCCACCATGTGCACGATGCCGCTCACGCCTGCGGGAGGATTGATGGCGTTGGCGATGATGGCCGCGTCGGGAATGGCCTGCACGAGCCCCATGCCAAATGCTGGCGGCGTGATGCGATTGATGACCACGTTCGCCGCTGCGGGCACGACCTCGAGGCAGGCTGGATTGATGGCCTGGCTTTGCAGCAGTGAACCACCCAGCGCGCCCAGCGGATTGAACGGCATGCCACCCGTCGCGGCGATGCCGAAGCGCGTCACCTCGATGGTTCCAGCGCCGCCAGCATCCGGGATGCCGTGGCAACCACCGCAGGACTGCTGGTTGAAGCAGGGGCCAAGCCCCTCTCCTGGCAGGATCTGCGTGTTGAAGACCACGCGCCCGGCGTCGAAGCGGGCGAGCTGCGATGCGGTGAGCCCGAGGACGGGCTTGCCGGCACGCGGCTGGAGCTGGACCTGGGCTTGCAGTGTGAGGGCAAGCGAAAGGATCAAGAGGAATGCATGGTGGATGCGCATGGCGAAAACCCCGGGGCCGACCATGGCCGACCCCGCATGAAACAACTCAAGGTTGGATGGTGAGCGTGAGCAGGTTGGAACTGCCCCAGTTGATGGCGTTCACCGGCGGGCAGGGTTGCCCGTTCGGCTGCGTCATGGTTGCGAGCGACCAGAACGACTGGATCTTGAATGTGATGCCCGCGAGAGCGGGAACATTGGGAAGTCCGATGCCGAGCATGCCCTTGCCGTCCGCGTTGCTGAGCATGGGCAAGAGCAGCGTCGCGGGATCGAGCGGGTTCACGTACATCGTGACGCCGACTCCGAGGGGGTCGAAGCCCGCAGGGTTGGCGACGGTGTGGATGGCCACGTAGCCCACACTGTTCGGCGGCAGGCGCCAGCCTGTGAGCGCGAAGTCCGGCGTGTTGATCTTCGGCTTCTTGTTGGCGCCCATGCCGAGCGTGCCCTTGCAGCTCGGCGTGCCGTTGCCGCTGTACTCCAGGCCGACGGGCTTGTTGATCATCACGTGCGTGGTGGTGCAGCGTCCAGTGACGACATCCGTCCAGCCGTCTCCATCGAGGTCGAACGGAGCCACGTTGTGCGTGCCGGTCATGTTCGTTCCCGCAGCGAAGCCCACCGCGCCCACCCAAGTGGCTCCCGCGGCTGCCTGCGTTTCTTCGCGCAACGTGTTGGTCGGGGCATTGCCCACGTTGTGATAGATGTGCAGGCGCCGGCCACAGCCACTGATGTCCACATCCACGTCCACGATGAACACATCGCGCCAACCGTCGTTGTCGAGATCGACGATGGCCGACTGCGCTCCGAAGCCGTCGTCAGCACCCGCGAGGAACGAGAAGGTGTAGGACGCGCTCCAGCTCACCTGGCCGAGCGGGTCGTTGCCGAGGTTGAAGCGGAAGCGATCGGCCGCGTCATCGGTGACCACGATGTCAGGCCGGTTGTCGTTGTTCAGGTCGCCAGGCGAAACGAAATAGGGCGCGTTGGTGTGGGCAATCTGGAGCAGGTCGAACACACCTTGTGCCGGAAGGTCGTAGATGCACGACACGTTCTGGGGCGCCTGCAACGCGGTGTTCTTGAGTACGTCGTTGAGGCCGTCGCCATTGAGGTCGAGAATGTGTGATGAGGCCGCAAATGCCGAAAGCAGCATGCTGGCGCTCATGCGCGACCGCAGCGAGTCCGTGAAGAAGCCGGGATTGGCGGCGCCCTGATTCACCCAGAGTCGGTCATTCGTGTCGATGCCCGCGGGTTCGGCGCTGCCGCCACCCGAGTCGTAGTCACCGAGATAGATGTCCGCGTAGCCGTCGCCGGTCACGTCGCCGGCTGCCACGGAGCAGAAGCGTCCTGCCACAGGGTTGGCGGTGTTGGCCGTGCCGTTGGTGTTGATGGTGTAGAGCTGCGGGCTGCGATCAGGATTGAACATGAACCCGAGCCACTGGCCGCTCGCGTTGTTGCCGCGGTTCGTGTAGATGCGCGGGTGTGAGATGTGTTTTGGATCGCCGTCACTGATGGTGACCGCGGTGACGAAGTCCAGCCAACCGTCGTTGTCGAAGTCGGCTACAGCCACGTCGCGATCGTTGGTCGCCGTGTTGAAGCCCTGATCTCCTGCGATGGTGGCGTTGCTCGCGAACAGCGTGGTGCGATCCACCAGAATGCCGTCAAGAGCGTGGCCTTCTTTCAGGCCTTCATTCATGAAGAGCACATTCACGCGCTTGCCGGGAGAGGTGAAGGGCTGTTTGCGCATGACGATGAGGTCGATGTCTCCGTCGCGATCGAAATCGCCGAAGCCATAGTCTTTTTCATCCACGTCCGCTGTTCCGAGGCTCGGGATCGTGACGAGGCGCGTCGCGGTCTCGTCGTTGAAGCGAGCCCACTGGTTGTTGAAACCCTGGGCCGTCGCGAGCGCAGCGCTCCCGACGAAGACGAGCGCGAGTGCGGGGATCGAAAGTCTGTTCATGATCTCAAGGCTCCGTGTGACTTGCTGTTGCCGCAGAAAGTCTCTGGCAGGTGTTGGTGTTCATCAGAGGGTGAGGAGGAAACTCACAGGGTTGCTCACGAAGACCGGGGGAAGCCCGAGGCCAGCGTGATACAGGGTGAGGCCTGCCAGTGAGACAGGGATGACACCACCCGGAAGCGAGAATGTGATCGTGGCCGTGCCCGAGGCATCCAGCATGCCGAGGTTGTTCGCGAGCACGGCGTTGTTCGGATAGTTGAGGCTGAAGTCCGTGTACCAGTCCCACGCGAGTGGCACGCTGGCCGTGGCGGAGACGGGAATGCCGGGGCTGGTGCCCGTGGCGCTGCCTCCGACGAAATACGTCGACGAGCCGAAGGATGCGCCAGCCTGCAAGAGCATGTTCACGCTTCCGCCCGTGGTGAGTGACAGCGACGCTGCATTGGCGTTGAGCAGCGAGACACTCACACCGAGGTTCGTGAGGCTGCCGATGGCGGCTTGCTCGACCTTCCAGTAGGGCACGCCGAGTTCGCCCTGACGGATGACATTGCAGTGGACGTTTTCGATGCTGAGGACGTGGGCCCCCGCGGCGGCGGGCACCACGACGCTGCCCGTGACCACGACGACGGAGCCGCCCGGTTGCGCGAGGCTCGTCGTGACGTTGCCGAGTGGGTACGCGCCGAGCGTGTTCCCGATGGTGTTCTGCGCTCCACCCACCTGCTTCAAGCGGTTGCCGATCACGGTGCCGCCGAAGCCCGCGGGGTTGTTCACACCTTGCGGGACCATGAATGCAGACATGCCAGGACCGGCTACAGCCTGCGTGATGCTTCCGCTGGACCAGACCAGATCGAACACGATGGCCGCGAGGCCTTCATTCATGGTGTTCGAAAGCTCGGCACGCACGGTGTAGGGGATGGTCCCCGGCAGTGCTTGCACGAGTGAATGCCCGTTGCTCGTGATGGTGAGATTCACCGAGCTCGGCAGCTGGGCGGCCAGCGTGGCCGCAAAAAGCGCGATGGAAAGACTGATCTTCAGCACGGGAGAACTCCAGTCCCTTGTGGGGCGCTTCAGTATAGAGCGCAGACCTCTCGCAAGTGAACAAGAAAGTCACGCTGCGCAGCGTCAAGACGGCAGCATGACACTGCAAGGCCCTGTGCGGCGAACCCCTTGCCCGCACGAGGGTTCGGAAAGGCGTTCTTCAGCGCGGGTTCGCGCGACGGCGGAGATCTTCGGCGAGAAGCACATAGAAACCGACGGCCGGACCGTCGCCCGTGCGCCTTAGCGCTGCCGCAAGGCCTGCAATGTCCGGGAGGTGGCCGTAGTACCAGCGCCCCGGGAAGCTCGCGCGCGGGAGCGCCGCGTTGTTGCCGATGGCAGCGAGGGACGCATCACGAAGGAGCGCGGCCGCGTCGACGCGACTCCACCAGATGCTCTGCAACAGCCCCGCAGCATCTACGAGGAAGATGCAGGGTGCATCAGGCACCTTCGCTGGCCCGAGCAGATTCTGGTGGATGGCGCGCCAGCTCGTCACGCTTGCTGCTGTACGCACGCTCGCGAGTTCCGGAGGAAGTGCTGTCGCAAGCCTCTCTGCGAGTGCGCCCTCCGCGGCCGCGAGCACTGCGATGTGGAGTTCCGCGGCCCGCAACCGCTCTGGCGCCACGAGCAGATCCTCGAGCAGTGTGGCGTTCGCGAGCGCATCGCTGCCGGGAATGAAGATCGCCGTCGCCCCACCCGCAGGAGATTTTTCCGCCGTGATGAGATGCGGCGGCAACGGCAAGGGTGTGCGCAGCACCAGGCGTTGTTCCGGCCGGGCGGGGACGAGGACCTCGGACGGCGCGGGCAGCGTGACCATGCGCCGAGGTGCCATGACGGGAGGCACACCTTCGGTGAGCATGTGGCGCGTGTCCACGGCGAGAGCCGTGTGTTCCTCCGTGAGCCCCGATGGCCAGCGCACGCACATGGAATCGAGGGCTTCTGCAGCGCCGAGTCCGAAGTGCAGCGTCTTGCTTGATTGTGAGAGGTAGCCGTCGCCAGCGCGCAGTTCGCGCGTGAAGGTTCGTCCCGCGGCACGCAGCGTGATGCGCGCACCAATGGCGTCGCGGTTCGACTTCACTCCGCGGAGCGAGAACTCGACCCAATGCTGTTCGCGTGGTGCATTGCCGTGGAGGAAACGCAGCCCGGGTGCGTTGCGATTCCGGAGGAAAGCATCCAGACGGCCATCGCCATCCCAATCGACGGTGGCAAGAGCACGACCGTCTTCGATGAAGTCGAGCCCGGATGCGGCGCTTGCATCCACGAAGCGTCCATTGCCGATGTTCAGATGCAGGTTGTCGCGTTCGCGGCCACTCCACGACCAGCCGTCGAGCATGAGGCGACCGATGTCCATCCAGCGCCCCTCGTATTCCCTGGTTGGCTCTCCCACGGAGAGCGGTGCTTCCGACGCCACGCGGCGCCAGAAGAAGCTTCACAAGTCGTCTTCGAGCGGCGAGGTCACGAAGCCGTTCGGAACGTGGATGTCCTCGTCGCCATCGTTGTCGTAGTCTGCGAATTGGGCGCCCCAGGCCCAGCGACCGAAGTAGGTGTCGCTCGTCTGCGCCGCATCCGCGAACCGGAGGCCGCCGCTATTGAGCAGGAGCGTGTTGCCGAAGGAGAGGTTCCTCAGAGCGCTGCGCGAAGCGGCATCCTCTTGTTTCTGGAATTGTTCCTGGAAGGCGATGCGTCGCCCGGCCGCGGAGAACATGTTCGAGAAGTAGAGGTCGAGATCGCCATCGTTGTCAGGATCACCGACGCTGACGCCCATGCCCGCGCCGGTGTCTTCGGTGCCCGCGGCGGCAGCGAGCTCGGTGAAGTGAGCGCAGTCATTCCGCCAAAGCTGCTTCTTGCCGAAGTCATTGGCGATCACGAGATCCGCGTCGCCGTCGTCATCAAGGTCCGTGAAGGCCGAGGCGAGCGAGAAGCGTGCGTTGTCCGCTCCGAGCCCCGAAGCCTCGGTGATGTCGGTCCAGCCCTTCTCTCCGTCATTCCGGAGCAGGTGATTCGTCGGGCCGTTCCGTGCGTCATGGAGCGGTTGGGGTACGTTTTCGCCGTAGCGTGTCTTCACATAGCGGACGCCGAAGAGGTCGAGATCTCCATCGTTGTCGATGTCCGCAGTCGCAAGAGAATAGAACGACGCCGTGGTGGCGGAGCGAAGCCCGTTCGAGGGCGCGAAGCGGCCGTCCTGCTGGCGCAGCACGAGAATGGTCGGACCGAGCGCGAGGGCGAGGTCGGCGTCGCCATCGTTGTCGAAGTCCGCGATGAGGGCGGACTTGGTGTCATCCAGCCAGTCGGCGCCCCATGCTGCAGCGCATTCGCGCGCAGTGCCATCTGCTTCCTGCAAGTAGAGGCGGTTCGGAATGCCATTCGGCATGCAGAGGTAAAGATCATCGCGGCCGTCGCCATTCACGTCGCCGACGGCGAGACCGTTGTGACCGAAGAAGGGGAGCTCACCGAGCGCCTGCAGGCGGCCGTGGGAATCGGATGGGCCTGGAATCACGCAGTGTGTGAAGAGCGGGTCCGTTCCGAGGATTTCCGGGCTGCAGTCGCGGAGCAGCGCTTCGCGATAACTCACCCAGTGCAGCGCCGATGCTTCGATGCGTGTGACAGAGAGTGCCTTGCCGCTGCCGCTGAAGTGAACCTTCCAATGCGCATTGCGCTGCATGCCGGCTTTGCCACGGCGTGCGGCGGCCTGCATGCGGGCGGTGATCGCAAAGTGTCCGTCCGCGCCCGGGTGCACCTCGTGCATCTTCGCTTCGGTGCGCAGGCCCTCGTCTTTCCTGACGGGTTCAAGGAGCTGCGCGAGGGTCGTTGCCATGTCCGCTGTGGCCGGCAGTTCTCCATGGGTCATGAACTCCGGGCCGATGGTCTGGGGCGGAAGCGTCGGCCAGGTCCATGCCACGCCTGTCGCGATTTCGGGTGGAGCGTGCGTCGAGTCGGCGAGCAGGTGTTTCAGCAACGCCTTCAGCGTGGCCTTGGCACCCTCGTACTGGACTTCCGTGGGCCAGCCATCAGCGTCAGCATCGATGCCCTGCGGCACTTGCTGTGCAGCGAGTGCGCACGCGAAGAGAAAAACGACGAAGGCGCGTTGCATGGGCCGGGAGAGCCTACTGCAACGCGCTTTGGAGGAGCAATCAGAAGCTGAAGCGCACCACGTCGGAGAAGCTGGTGCTTGAGGGCGTGCTGACCATCGACTGGGCGTCCATTGTGATTCCCGCGAGGCCGATGAGTGAGCCGGCGGGGAACACGAAGGGCGAAGCCGGGAAGGTCGGAGCAGTCACCGGCCAAGTCCAGTGGATCAGATCGCCGGGGCTGGGAGGTGTGAAGAGACAGGCGATTGCCAGCGAGTCCAGCTGAATGGCAGGCCCCGTGCCGCCGACCCCCACCGGGTTCGACGTGTTCATGCTGAGTACGGTGAACCCATGGGTCGCGCCGGCAGGGATTCCGGTGATGCTCACCGTGGCGCCGTAGTTCACCGTGATGAGACCCAGATCCAGCACGGTCGGAGGCGGCGCGGGGCACACGGCCGCATAGGCCGTCTGGAATGCGGCGAGCGAGAGGCTTGTGCCGGAGTTGTAGCCACCCGTGGAAGTGCAGCCGCCATGAGTGTGGATGCCGATGGCAATGCCATCAGACTCGCGGATGACAGGTGAACCGCTGTTGCCTCCTGTGGTGTCCACGCTGTAGCGCAGCGTTGTGCCGTTGGCAGCGACTGACGGCCCCGTGGATGTCTGCTGGGTGCAGTTCTGCACCCCCGTGTCCGTGCCGCAGCCAGTCACGCGAATGGTGGACGCTGCTGGAGGTACCGCGTTGCTCAGTGTGAACGAGCCGAAGAGCACGCTGGCGGACTGGCCGAGGTTGTTGGTGTTGAGTTTGCACACGCCGTAGTCATTGCCCAGACCGCCATTCGTGAAACTGATGGTGGAGGCAATGACACTGAATTGCGAACTGACGGGCGGGTGCTGGATCACACCGCTGGAGAGGCTCGCCGGACAATTGGCTTCAGCGACGGAGAGGGAACCGCCAGAGAAGCAATGCCCCGCACTGAGTGCACAATCCTGCGGGCCCGCGAGCCAGATGGTGCATCCGCCTCCCGTCGCTGATGGGCTCGAGACGAAGCGCATGCTGCGATTGTCCGTGCTCGGCACGCGGTTGTCGCTGCCACAGAGCGTGTCGATGTTCTCGGGCAGTCCGCCCGCGATCACCTGCTCGATGCGGAACCGACCTGAGGATCCCGGTTGCAAAGTGAGCGTGATGTGCAATGTCGAGCCGTTGAAGTAAGCGGAGGTGTTCTGCCACTTCGAGAGCTCGTCCCGGTTGAGGTGATGCACTTCACCGCTGAGCGGGCTGGACACGGAGATCCAGTCGAGCGGACCGATGTCCGCAATGGCGAAGGTGACGCGCAGCGCCGGAGCTCCCGGAATGTGGAGCACGTGGTTGTGAACCACGGCCGGGAAGGCCGCGTTGTTGACGAGCACACCGGAATCGTGAAGCCATGGCACCCAGAGATCCGCGGGTGGTGGAACGCTCAGTTCCTGAGCAGCCAGTGCTGCCGAGAATGAGAAGAGCGCCAAGAATGGCAGGTGACGCATGGAGGACCTCATCGCGGCGCATCATAGAGGCGGCCGCCGGGGTCTCCGCAAGCTCATTTCGGGTGCGTTGTCGCAGGTTGCCTGGAAAGCCAGGCCCACATGGCGCCGAATTGGCGCTGGGCGTCGCCATCCCAGATGCCGTCCTGTGCGGTCAGCCGTTCCTCGGCCGTGGCGTAGCTCGGCATGCGCGAACTGCGCATGATGCGCTGGGGTTTCCACAGCCAGCGGAGGGCGTGGTCTTTCCTCAAACGCTGGCCCGCAAGAGCGAGGTCGGTCGCACCGAATTCGAAGGTGGCATAGGGTTCATTGCCGTTCAGCCAGTGGCAGGCGGTGCAACCGAAGCCCTCGCGCGCAATGAGCTGTGCACCAATGGCGAGGGTCTCTGCATCCGCGACCTCCGCTGTCGGAATCGTCTCTGGCCAGCCGTGTTGATCAGCGAGCCCGCGCGCAAGCAGGTCTGCGTGGGCCGGGAAGGCCGGCATCTTCGCGCGCAGCCAGGGTCGCATGCGTGTCGCCGGATCGCCTTGCAAGACGCGGCGGACCCAAGGCTGGTGCAGTTTCTCACCGATGAACGTGAGTTCGGGGCGGGTCTGGCTGAGCTTCTCGGCTTCCGTCGTCGCTCCGGGAGTATGGGATGGTCCAAAGCGCGTGGTCCAGAGATCACTCGTGCCATCGAGCACATGGCAGGCCTGACAGCGGAGCTCGTGCACAGCCGTCCGTGCGCGTTCCTGGGCGCTGGTCTTGAATGCCGTGGCAACGCCGACCTTGCGGAATGCCTCGAGTGCCTGCACTTCGTGGGCCGGAAGATCGAAGCGCGCCATGCTGCCTGACGGGTTCGCACTGGCACAGCCCTTCGCCGTCCAGTCTTCCTGCGCGATCGCTGCGAGTGGCGCCGCGGGCAGCATGGTGTCGGGACGTGGATCGTGGCACTGCTGACAGCGGAACTCGGTTGGGGCGCAGGGACTGCCGACCGCGTTTGCCGGAGTGGGCGCCACGGCAATGGAGCGCAGGTGCGACTCGATGTCCGAGGCTTCGGCTTCTGTGAGCGCGAAGCGAGGCATGCGCGTGGCAGGGTAGAGAAGGTCGGGTCGGGTCAGGAATGTGGCGAGCGCACCCTGGCGGAACTTTGCCGCGACGTGCGTGAGCTCCACGCGATCGTCTTCCGTGAGGGGAGCCGCCCCTGGCAGCAAATGACATGTGGCACAGCCGAGATCGGCGACGAGTGCGGCTCCGCGCTGAGCGGACGCAGCCTCCGGGGCCACGGGAGGAGGAGCTGCCGCTGCATCGAGTGTGAACCCGCGCGCGATGGAGCGGGCGAGGGTCAGTGCGGCTTCCGGCGTCGTGCCCTGCGGGAGCAGGCGTGGCATGCGCGCGTTCTTGCGCATGGCCTGCGGATCGATGATCCAGCGTGCGATCCACTCCGCATCGAGGCGTTCTCCGCTGCGCACGAGAGAGGGTGCCGTTGCGCCAAGTCCGAAGGCAGTTTGCGAGTGATCGAATCCAACGTCTGCTTCGTGGCAGTTCACGCAACGCAGCGCGGCAAACAGTGCGCGTCCTTGCGTGCTGCGGCTGGCATGGCCTGCATTGGTGTCGCTCCGTGCGTGGGTGAACGCCTCCGGCGGGATGGGCTCGCGCACAAAGGCGTCGCCCTGCCAGCAGAGGCGGAGCACTGCAGCGCCGGTCGGCGGAGCTGTGTACTCAATGCGGAGTGGGTTCCGGCCCTTGCGGATGCGGAACGCCTCCGCCTTCAAGGTGGAGAGGTCATCGGCTTCGCCTTCCAGCACGAGTTGCCCGCGCACGAACACCCGCACGCGCCCGCGGCCTTCCGCACTGAAGCTGAGGCGCGTTCTGAGTTCGAGCTGGAGAAACCCCTCAAAGACAACCGTGAACGGCCCCGCCTGAAGCCCCGGAGCAGGTGCTTCAGTGGGTTGGACGTGGAGGGCCGGCAAGCGTTGCAGCGTGTGCGCAAGCCCGCCCGCCCCGGCGTACGCGGCCAGCAAGCCGGGATTCACCGGAATCCCTGGATCGGAAGCGGCGGCGTCCTGTGCCGCCGTGGGCAGCACGCACGCAACGACCAAGAGCAGAGCGCCGAGCCGTCGCGCGGGTTTTGCCGCATGGGCGCGCATCCAGCGGATGCAGTGCTTCAGCGCCTCAACGCGAAGTGTGTCTCGCGCGCACCGGCTCACTTCGTCCCGTCGCGACCGAGCTTGTGGATAGTGTTCCAGATCTCGGCCTTGAAGTCAGTCCCGCTCTTGTCCGCGAGGTCCGCCGTGATGTGCATCTGCATGGCGATGTGCATGGGCGCGAGCGTGAGCCGCACCGTCCTGCCATCGGCCGCGAGTTCCGCCTTCTGCACTTTCAGCGTGTCGTGGTTCTTGAGGTCGTGCATTTCCTCGCGTTGCGCCCGCTCGGAGAGCGCGGCATCGGGCTCCAGCACGCTCAGCTCCGGCCCGCCGTACATGGGGCCCCAGACGTAGTTCCAGATCTTCACTGCGTAGCTCTCGGGGTCGTTCGCGAGTTCCGGATCGAGAGCGCAACTGAAGCGGATCTCCACGCCGTCTGCGAGAGCGCGGAGCGATTCCGCCATGCGCATCGGTGCTGCGGTGCGGCGCACGCGCTGCAAGCCGCTCAGTTTCGCGGCATTGGTCTGCCAACCACGCAGCCCGGAGATCCACATCTGGCCGTCGCGGGCGTCGAAGCGCGCGCGCATGGCGCTGCTTGCGAGGCGGAACGGGAGGCGCGTCACGCCGCCTTGCACTTGTCCATCCACGGTTTCCATGAGGACGCGATAGGCCGTGCTCTGACCGTAGGAGAGGTGAATGAGCGTCTCCTTCGGGAGACCAAAACGCTCATCCTGCGTCCAGACCTGGCCGCCGGAGGAGTTGTCCACTTCCATCGGGAACCAGCAGAGCGGCAGTTCGTAGTTCACGGGCTTCGGTGTGATGGGTGTGCAATCCACCACGCCCTGAAATGAACCCGGTCGCGTCCAGTGCAATTTGCAGCGCGGCACCCATGTGCCTTGATTGTCACCGGCCGTGATTTCTCCGTGAGGTCCGACACCAATGCCGTTTGGCGCGCGCAGTCCTGTGGCATGCACGCTGAGAGCCGAACCGTCGCCCTTCACGCGGAGGATGCTGCCGTGATGCGGCACGATGCGGTCGAAGCCGCGCCCGCCGGGGCGCACCGGACCCGCCTTTGCGAACCAGAAATCGCCTTCAGGCCCGAGTTGCAGATCGAACACGAACTCGTGAAAGTTCGTGGTGGCCATGACCTCGTTGTTGAAGCAGCGGTACTCGTCCGCTTCGCCGTCATCGTTGTGGTCGATGAGCTCCGTGATCTGGTCCCGGCCGCTGACGAACACGCGTCCGTCGCGGATCACGAGCCCGAGAGTTTCGAAGAGTCCGGCTGCGAAGCGTCGCCACTTCGCTTGGCGCAACTCTGCACTGAGACCGCTGACGAGCCACACGTCGCCATTCCACGTGCTCACTGCGGCGCGCGGGGCGTTCTCGAAGAGGTCGAATCCGCCGATGCGCAGCGGGCTCTTCCACGGGTTCTCCATGGGAATGCCCACCGTGTCCACGGCGAATGGGCCATCGCTGGTCCCCATCTCGCAGGGCACGAGAAGTTCTTGCGGCCAGAGTGGAGGCCCGGCGGCGACGAGGTCCGAGGGATCGGCGGGAACGCCGACGTCCACGGCGCCGAGAGTCGCTCCCGGTGCAAAGAGGGCGACGCGCACTCTGCGCACGGCACGGGTGGCCGGCACGGCGAGCAGGAGACGCTTTCCTCCCGGGCCATCAAGGACTTCCAGACGGCACGCGGGATCGCCACCGAGAATGGCGCTGGGGGCATCCTTGCCACCATCCACACGCCGCTCCGCTGTGCTCGCGAAGGATGCTGCATCCGCGAGCAGGAACCAGCGATGGCTGGCGCAGGGCTCGAAGCGGAAGTCGCGGACCAAAGCCAGTTGCCCGCCGAGCGTGAGTGCGGTCGGCGCTTCAAGCACTTCCGCTTCATCCACTTCGTAGCGCAGCGCCACACGTCGTCCGTGACGGTGCAGCGCTTTCCAGCGACCTTGCGCGAACGGGATCGGGCCCGCACTGCTCGCCCGCTCATCCTTCAGGTCCTTCGTGAGGCCTGCGCCGGCGGTGACTTCGGTTCGGAACCAGAGAGGTCCCTCCGTATACGGGAAACTCCCGTGGCCCTCGTCATAGGAAACGCCTGAGAGTTTGAGGAACCCCTCCCACCCGAAGGCGGGGCGGAGGAGATCCGTGTCGAAGGTCATGCTGAGTTGCTGGCGCTCGCCCAAGCGGAGTGTGATGCCCTTCGCCGCGGCGTGCGTGCGTGCCTTGCCGCAGCCGACAGATGAGGAGAGGAACGGACCGTAGTCCATCGACTCCCACCAGCGCTCGGGTTCCTTGGGGGCTTGCGCGCCAAGAAGGGCCGCGCAGCAAAGGAGAAGACTCAGCGTTTTCATGTGGCAATGAGGCGCCGGTCGCGTCCGAGTGACCTGCACGCGGGGCGGATCTTAGTCGAAGAGCCCTCAGGAATCGGGGCTGCGTGCGGCCGTGGCCGGACTACATGCCGATGCCGCTGTACTGGAATCCGAGCGCTTCCACGGCGCTGCGAGTCCAGATGTTGCGGCCATCGATGAGGTGGGGACCGGACATGAGTTCGCGCAACCGCAGGAAATCCGGGCGGCGATACTCGTTCCATTCGGTGACCAGCACGAGGGCATCCGCTTTTTCGGCTGCCTCGTAGTTGCGCTCATGGAAGCTCAAGCCCGGGCGCGATCCGAGCATCCCGCGCGCGTTGGCGATGCCCTCCGGGTCCGTGGCGCGGACTTCCGCTCCCGCGGCGAGAAGATCCTCGATCAAGACGAGGCTCGGCGCTTCGCGCATGTCATCCGTGTTGGGTTTGAAAGCGAGCCCCCAGACGGCAACGCGCTTTCCCTTGAGCGCGCCGCCGAAACGAGCGGCCACCTTCTCCGCGAGGCGGTGCTTCTGCTCTGCATTCACGGCTTCCACAGCCGTGAGTACCTGCGGCACACAGGCCACTTCGCGTCCGGTGTTGATGAGCGCCTGCAGGTCCTTCGGGAAACAACTGCCGCCGTAACCGGGGCCGGGGAAGAGGAACGGGAAACCGATGCGGGCATCAGTGCCCATGCCCTTCCTCACATGCTCGACATTGGCCCCGAGCTTCTCGCAGAGCAGGGCCATTTCGTTCATGAACGAGATGCGCGTCGCGAGCATGGCGTTGCAGGCGTACTTGGTGAGTTCCGCGCTGCGTACATCCATGTGCAGGATGGGTTTGTTGGTGCGCATGAACGGCGCGTAGAGGTCGGCCATGGTGGCGCGTGCGCGTTCCGTGGAGGCGCCGATGACCACCCGGTCCGGCTTCATGAAGTCGTCGATGGCGGCGCCTTCCTTGAGGAACTCGGGATTGCTGACCACATCGAACTCATGGGTGGTCTGGCGTGCGATCTCGGCGCGCACGAGATCTGCCGTGCCCACGGGCACGGTCGATTTGTCCACCACGACCTTGTAGCCGTCGAGGTGCTTGCCGATGGTCCGCGCGACTTCGAGGACATAGCGGAGGTCCGCCTTGCCGTCTGCACTCATCGGTGTGCCCACAGCGATGAAGATCACTTCCGCGTTGCGCACCGCGCCAGCGCCATCGAGCGTGAATGCGAGGCGCTCCTCGGCGCGGTTCCTGCGCACGAGTTCCGTCAGCCCCGGCTCGAAGATGGGGACTTCTCCGGCGTTGAGCCGGCGCACGCGCTCGGCGTCCACGTCCACAAGGGTCACGCTGTTGCCGGTCTCGGCGAAGCATGTGCCCGCCACGAGACCCACATACCCGGCTCCGAACACGGCGATGCGCATCAGCAATCCTCAACTCGATAACAGCGTTCCGGCGCGCCTTTCGCGCCGTTCACGGCACGCATCCTATCGGCCGCGCGCGATCCGGCACGGGAGGCAGGCCGGGGCCCATTCCTCATGATTCAGAACCACGGATACCCAGCCGGGACATGATGCGTTGCAGGGCTGCGCGCGTCATGCCGCAATGGTCCGCAGCGTGGGTGATGTTGCCGCCGCTCTTTTCGAGAGCGCGCTCGACGTACTCGCGCTGGAAGTTCTCGATGGCGAGCTGCTTGGCTGCGTTGTAATCCGCGCCATCCGCAGCTCCCGATGCCACCCCGCTGGGCGCGCGTGACGTGAGCCCGAGGTGATGGGGATGAATCTCCGGTCCGCTGCAGACGACGAGAGCACGCTGCACGGCATTGGAGAGTTCGCGCACATTGCCAGGCCAGGTGTGCGCGCGCAGGGCGTCCAGTGCAGCGCTCGAAAACTCCGGCACCGGGGTTTCCGGTGCCAGGCAGGTGCGCGCGCCCTCGCGCAGGAAATGCCGCGCCAGAGGCTCGATGTCGAGCGGTCGTTCGCGCAGGGCCGGCAGGCGCACGCGCACCACCGCAAGGCGCCAGAAGAGATCCTCGCGGAAGGCGCCGCTCGGGAGCAGGGCCTCAAGGTCCTTGTTGCTCGCGGTGACGAGGCGAAAGTCCACGGCGCGGTCGGCTGTGCAACCGAGCGGTCGCACCTGTCGCTCTTGCAGGACGCGCAGCAAGCGCCCCTGGAATGCGGGCGACATGCTCGCCGATTCATCGAGGAACACCGTGCCTCCGTCGGCTTCCACGAACAATCCGTCGCGGTCGCGCTCAGCACCGGTGAAGGCCCCCTTCTTGTGTCCGAAGAGCTCCGATTCGAGCAGCGTGTCCGGGAGCGCGGCGGCATTGACTGCCACGAAGCGCTTGTCGCGGGCCGCACTGTGTTCGTGGATGAAGCGTGCAGCGAGTTCCTTGCCTGTGCCGCTTTCGCCTTCGAGGAGCACCGCTACCGGTGTGCGTGCGCTGCGTTCGAGGATTTCCAGTGTGGCGCGCATGGCGGGGTCAGCAGCGATGAACTCGCGGCCGCCGGCGGCGCGCGGTTCGGTCCGCTCGGCGCGTACCTGTCGCCCGAGGCGCTCGGTGATCTGCACCACCTCGGCGTTGTCGAAGGGCTTGGTGAGAAAGTGGGCGGCACCAGCGCGGAGGCAGGTGACTGCGGTCTGGATGGTGCCGAAGCCGGTGAAGATGACGACTTGCACGGACGGGAAGCGGGCCTTCACCTCCATCAGGAGATCCGAGCCCGACATGTGCGGCATCATGAGATCCGTGAGCACGAGGTGGGGGACGCGTTCCTCGATGAGGCGGAGTGCTGCGCGGCCATCCTCTGCTGCGCGCACGGTGGCCCCGAGTTGCGCGAGCAGGCGCGTGATGCCGAGGCGGAGATCCGCGGTGTCTTCAGCCACCACCACGTCGATGCCGGCCAGCCGTTGTTGAAGTTGCTTCACGGCACTCATACGGGAACTCCCGAAAGACGCAGGCGAACGCGGAACATCGTGCCCTCCGCACTCGTGTGCGCGAGTTCCAGACTGCCGCCGTGGAGTTCTGCGATGCGACGCGCCGTGGGCAGGCCGAGTCCCGTGCCGATGCCACGAGGTTTGGTGGTGTAGAAGGGTTTGAAGATGCGTTCGTGCGCGTCAGCAGGAATGCCCGGTCCGTTGTCGGAGACCTCGATTTCGAGGTGGTCGCCGCGCGTCGCCGTGCGGATGGTCACTCTGCCACCGCGTCCCTCCATGGCCTGGAAAGAGTTCACCAGCAGGTTGACGAGGATCTGGCGCAATTGCACATCGTCGCCGGTCACGTCCGCCATGCTGGCCGCCGGTTCGATGACGAGTTCGATGTGTGCGCGTTCGCGGATGGGCCGGAGGAAACGCGCCACGTCCTCGATGACAGCGTGCATGTCCACGGACTGGACGACGGGCATGGTGTCCGTTGCGTAGTCGAGCAGTTCCCGGATGGCGCGCTTGCAACTCTCCGTATTGCGCCGGATGACTGCGAGGTTCTCACGAAGATCTGCATCATTGGTTGCGAGTTCTTCGGACATCTGCGCAAACATGGAGATGGCCGCGAGGGGATTGTTCAGTTCATGCGCCATGACGCTGGCCACTTCGCCGAGCACGGCCAGGCGCTCCTGGTGTGTCTGGCGCTCTTCGGCGTGGGTGCGCTCGGTGACATCACGGGCGAGAAGCACGCGGCCTTGCTGCCCGCCCTCATCAGGAGCGAGGCGGGTGGCGTGGATCTCCCAGATGCGCTCGCCTGCGTCGAGGATGCAGGTCGTCGCCTCCGCCGCCGGGTCCATCATGCAGCGCATGCAGTCTTCTTCCGAGCCCGGGTTGCCGCGACAAGAATGGTGAGGATGCAGCGCGGAAGCGGCTGATTTCTCGATGAAGGGCTCGATGGCCTTCGCGGCAGCGTTGCGGGCAACAGTCCGACCTTCGTGGTCGAGCACCATCAGTGCATCCTGCATGGAACCGAGCACGGCGTTCAAGCGCGCACTCTCGCGCCGGAGCTCGAGCCGCTGGGCGCGGAGGTCGGCTGCCACTTCTTCGAGGCTCTTGGTGCGCTCTTCCACGGCGGCAGCCATGTGATTGAACCCGCTTGCGAGCTGTCCGATTTCGTCTTCGCTGGAGACTTCCACACGCACACTCGTCGCTCCTTCGCGCACGCGGCGCACCGCGTCCGTGAGGCGCATGAGTGGGTGCGCGATGAAGTGGATGGGCAGCAGCATCAGCAGGCCCGTGAGCAGCGCGAGCGCGCAGCCGACGAGGAGGAAGCGGCTTTGCAATCCCGAAACCACTTCGAAGGCCTTGCGGTCGCTCCTCTCCACGCGCACCGCATAGCCTGCGTGGCCCATGGGAAAGTGAATCTCTTCTGCGGCGGCCGTCTTGCCGGCCGACTCAAGGCGCAGGCCGAAACCGGTGAGCACAAGTTCCGAATCCGGGGCCGCGGGAATGCCCGTCGTGAAGTGCGCGGGCAGAGCCAGCACAAGCCCGGTGCTGTCGTGAACGCTGAGACGCACTCCGTCCACTTCATCACCGCCACGCAGACCTGCGTCCTTCAAGGACGACGCGATCCAGACGCCCGCATGCACCCATGCGACCAGGCGCCCGATCGGTGCACGATCCCCCACCGCAAAGAGCGGGGTGCTGACAGCGACGAGGGGCACCTCGCCGTGATCGATCCGGCGCACCAGCCCGGAGAGGTGGGTGTCCTCCGTCGCGGCAGCGGAGCGAGCGAGGTCGGGAGGCACATCAGTGGCGTTGCCATGGGCCGTGGCGAGCACGTCGCCATTCGGAGCAACGATGGAGAGGTCCACGAAGGCCGCCACGAGGGGCAATTTGTTCTGGCGGAGGTGCCGCAGGATCTCCGCAAGGGTCGCGCCGGCTCCTTCTGATAGGGTCTTCTTCAACAGTTCCGCGGTGTGGCTGCGGATGTATCCGTCCGAGGCGAAATCCTCCGTCCGGCGGAGCAAGGTGCGCATTCCGCCATCCAACGCCTCGGCGAAGGCCCTGGATTGCAATTGCATCCGCTGCTGTATCTCATTCTCCAGAGCGGACTTGGAGCTCGAAATGGCCAGCCAGCCACCCGCCCCAAACGCGATGAGGCAGATACCCACGAAGAGCAGCGTGAGCTTGGTCCGAACCGGAACCCTGCTGAGGGGATCGCGCATGAACATGACTCAAAGCAAGTCCCGTGCCGCTCACGACGCCGTGGTGGGTGCCGCCGAAGGTGTGCCGCGCGGATCTGAGGCTCGGCCGCCTGCTCTGCTCGGGGGTGATCCCGCCTCGCAGAGCCGCTCGGATGCACTCGAAGGCTGTGCTCAGCGGGACCCCACTCACGGCGCAGGCGGCGAAATGGCGCAGGCGGCGCGAGATGGGAACTCAGCAGTGGTGGTGCAAGCTCGCTTGCAGGTTCGGGTCGCCGAGTGGCACCAGGTTCTCGCGCGCAAGGGTGCGGAGGTAGTACCAGGTGAACAGGGCGGACATGCCCAGCACCGGAGCAAGCTCGAAGAGCCCGAAGCCCGGGCCTTGCGGCATGAGCGGCGGTCCGAGGAGCAGCCAGAGGTCGAAGATGCGCCCGAAGAGGAACACCATGCCCACGCGGAGGATGACCGAGGAACTGCGGCGCGCACGCTTCGGCATCAGGACGCAGAAGGGGACGAGCCAATTGAGCACGATGCCGATGGTGTGCAGCGATTGCCACGCGCCGGTATTGCGCGCGAGGTACCAGACCGTCTCTTCCGGCATATCCGTGTACCAGATGAGCATGTACTGGCAGAAGGAGATGTAGACCCAGAAGAGGCTGAGCGCGATGCCGAGCTTGCCGAGGTCATCGTAGTGATCCGGCTTCAGCGTTTGCGCGAGGCGATTGCGACCCAGCATCGAGGCCGTGATCATCACGAGACCGAGGCCTGCGGTGGCAATGCCGGCGAGTGCTTGCAGTGCGTAGATGGTGGAGAACCACTCCGGTTCGAGGGAGAGGTACCAATCCCAACTCGCGAGCGAGAAGGTCGCCGCGAACACCGCAATGAAGAGGATGCTGCGCTTGTAGGCGTGCGCTGAGTGCGTGCCCTTGCCGTCGCGATCTTGCGCACGTGAGCTCGCGAGCACGCGGCCTGCGAGCCAGATCCAGAGCGCGAAATACGCGATCAGGCGCACCGCGAAGAAGGGTTGATTGAGCCAGCCAAGCTTGTGCTCGAGCAGAGGTGCGTGCGCGCCGTGAGCATGAGCCCATGAATAAATCACAGGCACGCCGCCAATGAGGAGGATGCCGAGGCCGAAGGCGAGCGGCAGTGTGCCGGCCATGGCTTCGGGGATGCGCCGCAGTGCCACGGCCCAGTGCGCGTTCGCCACATGGGTGATGGAGGTGAAGAAGGCTCCCGCAAGCGCGAGCCCGCTCACGAAGGCGAACCCGATCAGGAACCCGCTCCAGGCGCGTTCAGGCGTCGCGGTGAAAAGCCCCGCTGCAAAGACGAGTGCGCAAGCGAAGGCAATGAGGAGCAGGGTGCGCAGCAGCCGCGCGGATGGTTGATAGTGCACGGGATTCATCACTTGCCCTTCTGCAATTGGCGGATGTGACGCACCACCATCCAGCGCTCTTCGATGCTGAGCTGCGCCGCATAGGACGCCATGCCGTTCTGTCCGCGGGAGATGATGTGGTGGAGTTCGCCGTCCTTGAGGCCCATGGCGCGCGCCGCCTTGAAGGACGGTGGGGGCGGGAAGCCGCGCAGCACCGCCGCGCCCATGCCCTCACCGTTCACGGCGTGGCAAGGAGTGCAGAAGCGCGCGTACAAGAGTGCGCCGCGTTCCGTGGCCTTGAAGTCGTCCTCGGCGAGGGGACTCAGAAGTTCGCGTCCAGCACGGGAACATTCCTCCGTGCCGATGCCGAAGGCGTAGTCCTCGGCGCCAAACACGATGGTTCCGGCGACGAGAGGCTGTTGCACCATGCCGTCGGGGAGCACCTTGCTCTCCGCGTTGGTGCGTGCTGCGGGTGTGCGCAGCATGTCGGGGAAGACCTCGTAGGCCCGCTCCCCTGGTTGTGTCGTCAGGAGGAAGCGGAAGCCGAGCACTGCTGCGGCCACCACTACCACGCCGATGAGAATGCCCTTCGTTTCCATCAGAAGTCCTCCTCACGGCAGGAGAGCGCGCCATGCCCGCGCAGCAAACCGTGCAACTCGAGCTTGCTGGGCATGCCTTCCTTGTGGTTGATGTAGAGCGCGAAGCGGTCGTCCGTTGTGCGTGGCTCGCTGAGCGCAACGGCCTTGCCGGGACGCAGTCCCGAACGGCCGAGAACGAACACGAAGGTCGCCACACCTGCGGCGAGCACCGTGAGCTCGAACATCACCGGCACAAAGGCCGGGAACGAATCGAAGGGCTTGCCGCCGACGTTGAGCGGCCAGTCCGTGGCGGAGGTCCAGTACTCCAGCCAGGTGCCGAGGCCGAGGCCGGCAAGCCCTGCCGCGAGAGTCACCCACGGCAGCCGTGATTTCCGGATGCCCATCACGTCATCAAGACCGTGCACGGGATGTGGCGAGAGCACTTCAGAGATCTCGCAACCGAGCTTCCTCGCATCGCGCACGGCGAGGAGCAGGGCATGATCGTCTTCAAAGACGGCAACGGTGCGGCGGCTCATCAGTGGTGCCCTCCCTTCGTTCCCTTGGCCGGTGGCAGCACGGTCTTCACCTCGAACATGCAGATCATGGGCAGGAAGCGGCAGAAGATGAGGAAGAGCGTGAAGAAGAGCCCGAAGGCGCCAAGCATGGTGCCGCCTTCGATCCAGGTGGGTGTGTAGCCTGCCCACGAACTCGGCAGGTAGTCGCGCGTGAGCGAGGTGACGATGATCACGAAGCGCTCGAACCACATGCCCACATTCACGAGGAGCGTGATGAGGAACACGGCGCCGAGGGAGTTCCTGACTTTCCTGAACCAGAGGAACTGCGGCACGATGACGTTGCAGCTGAACATGATCCAGTAGGCCCACGCCATGGGGCCGTACATGCGGTTCTTGAAGGCGAACTGCTCGTAGCCGACACCGGACCACCACGCGGTGAAGAGTTCCGTGATGTAGGCGAGTCCCACGATGCTGCCCGTGAAGACGATCACCTTGCACATCGCATGGATGTGCTTCATGGTGATGTAGTTCTCGAAGCGCATCACGCCGCGTGCGATGAGCATGAGCGTGAGCACCATGGCGAAGCCGCTGAACACAGCGCCGATGACGAAGTAGGGCGGGAAGACGGTGGCGTGCCAGCCCGGGACGAAGCTCGTCGCGAAGTCCGTGCTGACCACGCTGTGCACCGAGACCACCAGCGGCGTTGCGAGAGCGGCGAGCAGCACGCAGGCGGTCTCGTAGCGCGACCACGTGCGCGCTGCACCGTTCCAGCCCATGGCGAAGAAGCCGAGGATCTTCTTCCTGAGGCCGCTCGCGCGGTCGCGCAGGGTCGCGAGATCCGGGATGAGCCCGAGATACCAGAAGAGCAAGGACACCGTGAAGTAGGTGCCGATGGCGAACACGTCCCACAAGAGTGGCGAACGGAAGTTCACCCACAGCGTGCCGCGTGTGTTCGGGAAGGGGAACACCCAGTGTGCGAGCCACGGGCGGCCCATGTGGATCACCGGGAAGATGCCGGCGCACATGACCGCGAAGATGGTCATGGCCTCGGCGGAGCGATTGATGGAGGTGCGCCACTTCTGGCGCAGCAGCAACAACACGGCCGAGATGAGCGTGCCGGCGTGGCCGATGCCGACCCAGAACACGAAGTTCGTGATGTCGAAGGCCCAGCCCACGGTGCGATTGAGGCCCCACGTGCCGATGCCGGTCCGGATCTGGTACCAGGTGCAGACGACGCCGATGAGAAGCGCTGTGAGTGCCACCGCAAAGGCAGCCCACCAGCGTCCGGTCATGCCCTTCTCGATGGGGCCGGCCACATTGTTCGTGACGTCAGCGCGCGTGAGCCCGCCGGTGATGAGCGGAATCTCCCCGGCGTGGGAGTCCGCGCCATGGGCGCCTGCTTCCACCCGCTCCGTGTTGATGCTGGTCGTGGTCATGCGTTGTTCCTCAGGCGCGCGGGTTGCGCACGTCGGCGAGGTAGTGCACAGAGGGCGCGACGTTCAGCTCCTCGAGCACGCGATAGGAACGTCCGCCGGCGGCGAGTAGTGCCACCGCACTCTTGGGGTCGGCGAGATTCCCGAACACGATGGCGTCTGTCGGGCAGGTCTGCTGGCACGCCGTCTGGATGTCGCCATCCGCGACGGGCATTCCGAGCCTGCGCGCTTCGAGCCGCGCCTCCTGGATGCGCTGCACGCACAGGCTGCATTTCTCCATGACGCCGCGCGTGCGCACGGTGACATCGGGATTGAGAGCGTGGTTCTCGAGCGCGTCCTCGTGCGGATAGTCGAACCAGTTGAAGCGCCGCACCTTGTACGGGCAGGTGTTCGCGCAGTAGCGCGTGCCGACGCAGCGGGTGTAGACCTGCTGGTTGAGGCCATCCGCGGAATGCACGGTGGCGAGCACGGGGCAGACCGACTCGCAGGGTGCGTGCCCGCAGTGCTGGCACATCATGGGCTGCTGATGCACGACGACATCGTCGCCAGTACCGGATTCGTAACGATCGATCCTGATCCAGGCCATCTCGCGATGACGCTGGACTTCATCGCGTCCGACCACAGGCACGTTGTTCTCTGCCTGACAGGCGATGACGCAGGCGGAGCAGCCGTTGCAGGCGGAGAGGTCGATGGAAAGGCCCCAACGCGGACCGGCGTTGGCGTGATCAGGGCTCCAGAGTTCGAGTGGAGCCGGATGGTGCAGACCCGCGTGTGCGGCGTGCGCATCCAGCGCGAGAGCGGCCACACTCGCGTGACGCACATGGTCGCGCACGGCGCCGTGGGGCGGAGCAAGATGCGCGGGGACTTCGAGGCTGCGGTAGTCCTGCACGGTGGCGAGATCCACATGCTCGCCAGTGCGCTCGACCGTCACGCTTGCGACGCCGCGCCATGCCGCTGCATTGCTGCCGAGACGCTCGCCGGTGGCGAGCGTGCGTTTGCCTTCCCACCATTCGGGACCGATGCCCGCGAAGCGCTCCGTCGCCTTGCGGCCGTAGCCGGGAGGGAACGTGATCACCTCGTCATGTTGACCGGGCACGATATGCACGGGAGCCTTGAGAGATTCATGTCCCGCGGCGCTGAGGCGCACCACATCTCCCTCGCTCACACCGAGGCGCGCGGCCGCGGCGGGCGAGAGACAGGCCTCACATTCCCATGCGAGGCGCGAGATCGGGTCCGACAACTCCTGCAACCACGGGTTGTGCGCGTGGCGGCCATCGAGAATGCCGAGCTTGGGCGCGATGACGAGCGCGAAGGCGCCCGGTGCGGGTGCAGCATTGTGCGTGGCTTTCTGCACTCCTGCCGCATTGAACGCTGTGGCCTTGTTTCTCGATGCGACGCGCGCTGAGCCACTGTGGACGAGGTCGCGCCACCAACGCGGGAACGACGCGATCTCCTTCTGACGCGGGAAAACCCCGCTCTCGAAGGCCTGCTTCAGCAACGCGAGTTCATCGCCCTGCTCGCCTGACCAGCGTGTGAGCGTCATGCGCAGCGTGCGGCCGTTCATGAGTGGACGGATGAGCGGCTGTCCGACAGACACGAGGCCATCCACGGCTTCGTGATCATCCCAGCGTTCGAGGAAGTGCGACTCGGGGCAGATCCACTGGGCGAGGGCGGAGGTCTCGTCGGGATTGGTTGCGAGAGAGACCAGCATCCGCGCCTTCGCGAGAGCGGCTGCCTTGTCGGGGTGATCAAAGGCCGGGTTCACACCAGCCACGATGAGGAGATCCACGCTGCCACTGTCGAGTTCACCGAACAGCGTCGCGAGGGCCGCGTCGTCGCCGAGACGTTGGCGTGAAGCGCTTTCCATGGAGAGCGTCGTGCCGTATGCCCCGAGGGCTGCGTTGATGCGGTTCACCTGCGTCTGCACGGCGCTGTCATTCACGCCGCAGAGCACGAGTGCCGAGCCCTTGGCAGCCCGGAGTTCAGCAGCGAGCAGCGCGAGATCCTCAGCGCAGGCGAGGCCGCCGCCCTGCCTGCCGCGACCCTCGACGAGTTCGGCGAGGATCGTGATGGCCGTCGGGATTTCGTGGGGAGCGAGGCGGCGCCGGATGTCAGCGACACCACCGGTGACGGTCATCGCGGATTCGAAGTGCCAGTGGCGCGAATGCACACCCGGTTTCTTCTCGCGGCGCGCCGCGGCCCAGCCGCGCGCGTGTTCCACTGGCGAGTACCAGGTGCCAAGGAAGTCCGCATCGAAGGATGCAAGCACGCGTACCTTCGCGAGATCGGCACGCGGCACGGCACGCACGCCGTGCGTGGCGAGGTGCGCCGCGGCCATGGCGCTGCACGACAGGGGGTCGTACATGACGTGCCGACCGTCTTGACAGCGGTCGAGGAAGTTCCGGATGGCTCCCAGCGTGGCCGGTCCGGTGCGTGTATCCGTGAGCAGGCGCACGCGTCCCTTGGCGCGAAGAGTTTCGAGCGTCGCGATGACTGCTGCATCAGCATCGGCCCACGATGCTTCTTTGCCGCCATGTTGCGGGCCATCGATCCGTTGCGAGTCGTAGAGTTCGAGAATCGAGGCCTGACCGATGGCGCACAGAGCGCCAGCGCTCACGGCGTGGCCGACGAGCCCCTCCATCTTGAGCGGGCGTCCATCCTTGCAAGTGACCAGCGCTCCGCAGCCCGTGGGGCATGCGGCGCAGGTGGTCGCCATCCGGTAGGCGCGACCTGCCGTGATGTCCTCTGGTGCCGTGAGCCATGGCACCGCGTTGGAGGTCGGCGCGCGCGAGCAGCTCGCGAGTGCGCCGGCCGCGACTCCGAATCCCATCAGGCGCAGGAACGAGCGGCGATCGGAGCTCTCCCCTTCGAGGGGCAGCACCAGTTGCTGGTCGAGGCGCATGTCTTTTCCGGGCTTGGTCATGAGATCCTCAGTAGTGGCACGCCGCACAATCTGTCGTGACATGGCCATCCACGCGCGGGTGGTTGAAGCCTGGTTCCACGGCGCTCTTGCCTGTCGTGTTGTTCAGACGGTGGCATTCGACACACCAGCCCATGGTGAGCGTGGAGACCTGGCTCACGCGCTCCATGGTCTGCACGGCGCCATGACACGCTTGACAGGCGACGCCGCGATTCACGTGCACGCGGTGATCGAAGGCGACGAAGTCCGGCAGATCGTGCACCCGTTGCCAGCGCAGGGGTTCCGGCTTGCGGCCGGGGATGGGCTTGCGTTCGTCATCGAGGGCGAGCGCGTTGTAGAGCTTCCTGAGTTCTGGGGAGATGATCGTGCGCGGTGGACGACCTTCCTTCTCGGCCGCCTTCTTCTCCGCTTCCACCGTGTCGCGCGCAGCGGTAACGCTGGTGTGACAGTTCATGCAAAGCGAAGCAGGCGGTATGCCAGCCACGGGACTGCGCTCTGCCGCGAAGTGGCAGTACTGGCAGTCGATCCCGAGCTCGCCCGCGTGCAAGCGGTGCGAGTATGCGATGGGCTGCTCGGGCGCGTGCCCGGCGTCGTTGCCCGGAAGCGTGAAGCTCACCGTGCTGACGAACGCCGTGCACGCCAAACAAGCGGCAATCAGAAGGAAGGTCTTGGATGTCCAGCGCTGCATGATGTCCTCAGCTCGGCCGCTCGCAGTTCTTCTTCACGTAGTACCACCAGTTGATGGCGGTGGCGATGGCGAAGAACGCGATGGCACCCACGAAGAACGGTGCTGCCGACTTCGTGGAGGAGATCGCGGCTCCGATGAGCACCGAGAACAGGAAGGGGCCGTAGGCGGCAACAGCACCAGTCCAGCCCAGCACCTGTGCGCCCTGGCGAGGCGAGTGCGCGAAGATGATGGGGTACTGGCGGAAGGTGGCGGCATTTCCGACACCGGCGAAGAAGAAGAGAGCGAGCATCAGCCCGACGAAGAGCGGGAACTGATCGAGGCCTGTGGGCGCAAGGCATCCCGTGAGGACCAGCGCCAATGAGCAGCCCATCATGGCGATGCCCGAAAGGTGCGTGAGGATGCCGCCACCGGTCTTGTCTGAGATGAACCCGAAGATCACGCGCGACGTGGAGCCGATGAGCGGGCCGTAGAACGCATAGGCGAGAGGATCAGGTGCGCCCTCGAAGTTCCCGTAAAGAGCCTTGATCATCATCGGGAAGGCGGCAGCGAGGCCGGAGAATGACCCGAAGGTCATCACGTAGGTGATGGTGCAGAACCAGGTGTGCTTCGACTTGAAGATGTCGAGCTGCTCCTTGAAGGAAGCGCGCACCGGAACGCTGCGAAGGCGCGTCAGGCAAAGGAAGCCGAGGAGGATGAGGAGCGGCACGAACCACCAGAAGGCGTTCTGCAGCCACATGGGCTTCGTGACCGCGCCCTTCGTGAAGGTCTGGGATTCCCCGGCAAGCGCGCCAAAGGCGGCGAAGCCGATGATCCACGGCGTCACGAACTGGGCCACACTCACACCGAAGTTGCCGACACCAGCTTGAATGCCGAGTGCAGCACCTTGCAGCCGCTTCGGGAAGAAGAGGCTGGTCGAGGGCATGTAGGAGGAGAAATCACCGCCACCCATGCCCGCGAGGAAGGCGAGCAGCATGAACATCCAGAAGGGCGTCTCGGGATTCGCCACTGCGAAGGCGAGGCCCACGCAGGGGATGAGCTTCAGGAGTGTCGCGACGCCGATGACAAGTCGCGTCCCGAACATCGGGATCATGAAGGTATGGATGATGCGCAGCGTGCCTCCCGCGAGCCCGGGCATGGCGGCCAGCCAGAAGAGCTGCATTGTGTCGAATTTGAATCCGACGTTCGGCAGCCGCACCACCACCGCGGACATGGCGAACCATGACGCGAACGAGAGAATGAGGCTGAGTGTGGTGAGGGTGAGCGTGCGCCAGGCAATGCTGCTGCCGCCAGAACGCCAGAACTCCTCATTCTCCGGTTCCCAGCGTTGCAGCCAGGACTTGCCCTTGTGGACTGGAGCGGCGGTGGTGGCAGTGCTCATGCGCGAACCTTTCCTGTGTTGAGAGCCTGGCCTTGCGGCGTTGGCTCGTGATCCTCCGCGCGCGCCTTGCCGCCTTCACCGATCCAGGAGCTGGTCCACTTCTTGGTGACCAGCACCAGAGCGATGAGGACTGCGACGGCGAGCAACGTGCCCGAGATGAAGCCCGGGCCGAAGCTGCCCCAGTACTCCTTGCCGAGGCCCATGGCGTTCGGCAGGAATCCGCCTGCGAGAGCGCCGATTTCACCAACCAGGCTGCCGGCCACCGCGGTGGTGGTGCGGAAGCGCAGCGGCACGAGTTGGAACACCGCGCCGTTGCCTGCGCCCATGGCGCTGAAGCACACCACGAGGATCGCAACCATGACCCACGGGTTCGCCGGCAGGATGGCCGCCGCGCCGGTGGCCGCGATGATCACGAAGCCGAGCATGTAGAGCAGCCGGAGACCGCCGATGCGGTCCGCCATCCAGCCGCCAAGAATGCGGAGGATGCTGGCCATGATGATGATCACGGCCGCGTACTGACCGACATCCTGCTTGGGAATGTTGTATTGATCGTGGAAGAGCGTGGGCAGGAAGCTGGTGAGTCCGATGTAGCCGCCGAAGGTCAGCATGTACATCAGGTTGAAGACCCACACGTCCTTGTTGACGAGGATCTTCATGTAGTCCTTGAGGGACTTCTTCTCAAGATCGGGTGGTTCCTTCGCAAAGATATGCAGGAGGACCATCGCGATGAGCATGGGGAAGATGGCCAGGCCGTAAACGGACTTCCAGCCGTAGGCCGCAGCGAGTGGCGGCGCAAAGAGCACTGCGAGCACTGCGCCCGAGTTGCCGGCACCAGCGATGCCCATGGCGAGGCCCTTGTATTTCGGCGGGAACCAGCCGCTGCCAAGGGAAAGCGCGACGCCGAAGCTTGCGCCTGCGATGCCGAGGATGACACCCATCAGCAGCACGCCTGCGTACGTGTCCACGAGGAAGTAGCCGGCGGCGAGTCCCACGCAGATCATGCCCATCTCGACCTGGGCCGCGTTCTTCCGGCCGATGTACTGCGAGAGCACACCGAGGGGGAAGCGCATCAAGGCACCGGCAATGACCGGCACGGAGACCATGAAGCCCTTCTCAGCGGCTGAGAGGTGGAATTCCTGAGCGATGAAGGGCGCCATGGCCCCGTTCAGCACCCACACGGCAAAGCAGAAATCGAAGTAGAGCAGCGAAGTAAACAGTGTCCCGGGGTGGCCGGAGCGCAGGAATTCGCGACTCCTTTGGAGCATGCTCGACATGACTCAACCTCCTTTACCGGCCTGAGTGCGAGGCCGTGCCCAGAGCACGACCTGCGTCTTCCGCCAGAGGTAGGGATTGGGCACCACGAGGATGTGGACCAGGCGTGTGAACGGGAACACTCCAACAAGGAGGAACGCGTTCAATGCATGGAGCTTCACCATCAGGGGCAACCCTGCGACGTAGCTGACATCAGGCTGGAACGTGAACAGAGACCAGAGCCACGGGGACGCCGATGTGGCGAACCACGCGGAGCCCCAGCCGTTGAAGATGGCGATGCCGATGCCGGTGAGCACTTGCACCAGCAGCAGCGCGTAGAGAATCCAGTCGCCCGCATTCGAGGTGCGTCGCGCTTTCGCGAACGTCCAGCGGCGCATGATCGTGTTGACGAGACCCGTGAGTGCGAGAACCGCGAACGCGAGGCCCGTGGCTTCAAGAGCCCAGAGCCGCAGCGGCGCCGCGTTCCACGCGAGAATCGTCTTCGGCATCACGATGAAGAGAAAGTGCAGGAAAAGCACCGCGAGAATGCCGTAGTGGAACGGCACCGAGCCCCAGAAGTGCACCTTGTTCTCGAGGAACTGGCTCGAGAGCGCGGAGTAGGTGAACTTGCGCTGGCGATAGCGCTGGATGGTCACGAGGAAGAACACGAGGAGCGCCGCGTAGGGCAGCGCCGCAAACAAGAGGAAGTCATTCATGGACCTGCTCCTTCATCCGCGTCGCCGTGGCGACGTGCGATGCAATCACCGCGCGCGCTGCCTTGAGCGGCGCGAGCCACGGGTGTGCACCATCCGCGAAACCCTTGATGGCCTTGTCCGTGGCCGCAACGAGCACGCCCTCAGCGAGGGCTCCGGCGAGCGCCGGATCGAGATGCGGCAAGAGCCGCAGTACATGCGTGATGTGATCGGGAAGTTCCGTGCACTCCACGACACCTGCATCGCGCATGCGCGCGCGCATGGAGGCGAGGAATGCTCCGCGCGAGTAGGTCTCGCCGAAAGCATGCCAGCCGAGTTCAAGCGCGCGGTCCGGCGTGTTGTCGAACGCGCTGGTGTAGAACTCCTCGATGGTGCCTGGCTCGGCATCGCGCACCTTGTCCGCGAAACGTGCGAGCTCATCGCGCATCTCTGGCAAGGCCTCGGCGAGGAGTTCCGCTTCGCGCGCGAGCGCGCGGCCATCGGCATCCAAGGGGTAGCCGAGGAGGCCGGCGGCGCGTTCGTGTGTGTCGAGGTTGGCAACCATGGTCAGACTCGCATGGGCGGCGTGCGTGTGCCGAACCCGGTGCCCGCGCGGTGCTCGTGCGGGTCTTCGAGCATCTCGATGGCCATTTCGCGTTGCATGGGCGGGACGACCACGCGCTCGTCGATGGAAGCGAGGGCTGTGAGCTTGAAGATGGCGTCCGCCTGTTCGGGCGTGCATTCCGCTTCGCGCAATGCGCGCGTCGCTTCTTCGAGCGAGATGTCGCCGACCGTGACGTGGCGACGCCACAGGCGCACCGCCATCTGCTTCCGCAGTGCGTAGCGCACCTTGCCGTCATTCCCGGCGGCGAAGAGCTTGCCGAGATACGAGATCGGCGCTCGCGCCTTCTCGATATCCGCGAACATGGCATCCACGTCGCTGGTCACCACGCCACCGCGTGCGACCGACATCACCGGCAGCAACGGGGGCACATAGAAGAGCATCGGGAAGGTGCGGAACTCAACGTGGAGCGGAAGCGCCATCTTCCATTCCTTCACGAAGCGCCAGACCGGCGACTTCTGTGCCGATTCGATGACGGCTTCAGGCACGCCCGAGGCGCGCGCACCCGCGATCACTGCCGGATCGTTCGGGTCGAGGATGAGATCGCGCTGCGCATCCACGAGTTCGAGGTCGGTCTTGAGCGCGGCATCCTTGATGCGGTCCGCGTCATAGAGCACGTTGCCGAGATAGCGGATGCGGCCGACGCAGGAGTGGAAGCACGCGGGTGCTTGGCCCGTTTCGAGGCGCGGGAAGCAGAGGATGCACTTCTCCGACTTGCCCGTGGACCAGTTGTAGTAGGTCTTCTTGTAGGGGCAGGCGGCGATGCACGCGCGCCACGCACGGCAACGCTCCTGGTTCAAGAGCACGATGCCGTCCTCGCCGCGCTTGTAGAGCGCGCCGGAGGGACAGGCCGCGACGCAACCTGGATTGAGACAGTGGTTGCAGATGCGCGGCAGGTAGAAGAACGCGAGGCGCTCGATTTCGAGCATCTGCGCGCGGAGCATCGGATCGAGCTCCCGCAGATTCACGTCGTTCGCGGCGTAGACCTTGGAGCCACCGAGGTCGTCGTCGAAGTTGGGGCCGGCCTCGATGTTGATCTGCTGGCCCGTGATCATCGAGACGGGGATGGCCGTCGGCTGATCGTCACCTTCGGGAGCGTTGAACAGCTCGTCGTACTTGTAGGTCCACGGCTCGGAGTAGTCGTCCATGCTGGGCATGGCCGGGTTGTGGAAGATGTTCGGGACGAGCTTCGCTTTCGAAGTCGAACGCAGTTCGAGATCGCCGTTCTCGACTTTCCAGCCGCCCTTGTAGGCGTCCTGGTCTTCCCACTGCGTCGGATAGCCCGTGCCGGGCTTGGTCTCGACGTTGTTCCACCACATGTACTCGGTGCCTGGACGGTCGGTCCAGATGTTCTTGCACGCGATGCTGCAGGTGTGGCAGCCGAGGCACTTGTCGAGATGGAAGAGCGTTGCGATTTGAGATCTGACGTCCATGGTGTTCCTTTCAGGCTCCCTGTCGTGCGCCGTGCATCACCAGCTGAGATGCGGGAGCTTGCGGACGAGTACATGGGTGTCCCGGTTGCACCCGATGGGTCCCCAGTAGTTGAAGTGGAAGGTGAACTGGCCGTAGCCACCGACCATGAGGTTCGGTTTCAGGCGCGTGCGCGTGAGGCTGTTGTGGCCGCCACCGCGCTTGTTGCCGCGCAGCGGAGACTTCGGCACGCCATACGTGCGCTCGGGTGAGTGATAGATGATGCAGATGCCGCGCGGGATGCGCGCAGACACCGCGGCGCGAGTTACGACGACTCCGTGGTCGTTGTGCACCTCGACCCAGTCGTTGTCGTTGATGCCGATCGAGTCGGCGTCCTTGTCATTCATCCAGAACGGTTCGCAGCCGCGCGAGAGCGTGGTCATGCGCTGGTTGTCGCCGTAGGTCGAGTGGATGTGCCACTTGCCGTGCGGCGTGAGGTAGTTGAGCTGCAGCGTCGGGCCTTCAGCCTCCGAGACCACGAGGTCTGCGTACTGATCGGGACGCGGCTTCGGCTTGTAGGTCGGGAGGTGCTCGCCAAACGCGATGTAGCCGTCGTGATCGAGGTAGAAGTGCTGGCGGCCCGTGAGCGTGCGCCAGGGCACCATGCGTTCGACGTTGTAGGTGAAGGGCGAGTAAGCGCGGCCGCCTTCGAGCAGTCCCGACCACATGGGCGAGTTGATCAAGCGGCGAGGCTGTGCTTGCAGATCCTTGAAGTTCATGCGCACTGCGCGGGTGGGTTCCGCGAGGTCGGTGAGCTTCAGGCCCGTCTTCTCTTCCATGTTCTTGTAGGAGCGCCACGCCAGTTCACCGTTCGTGACCGTGGCGAGGTTGAGCACGGCATTCGCCGCGTCCTTCGCATCCTTCAAGGAGGGGTAGCTCGCGCCGTTCCAGCGCTCGACGGGCGAGGTGGCCAGCATTTGGTCGTAGAAATCATCGACCATGTAGTGCGTGCCGTGGGCACCGAGGCCGTTCTCGCGCACCTTGCGCCCGAGCGAGCAGAACATGTCGTGCAGCGCGGGGTAGTCGCGCTCGACGACCTTGAAGCCGGGCATGGTCTTGCCGGGAATGGCCTCCACCTCGCCCTTCTTCCAATCCTTCATGCGCGGTTGCGCGATCTCTGCGTTGCTGTCGTGCGCGAGCACGGTTGGCACGAGATCCTTCGTGCGTCCGGGGAGATGCTTCTCCGCGAGCTTCGAGAACTCCTTCGAGATGGTGCGGAAGATGTCCCAGTCCGAACGCGATTCCCAGCACGGCTGCACCGCAGGTGCGAGCGGGTGGATGAAGGAGTGCATGTCCGTCGAGTTGAGGTCGCACTTCTCGTACCAGGTGGCCGCGGGCAGCACGATGTCCGAGTAGAGCGCGGACGTGTCCATGCGGAAGTTGAGATCGACGATCAGATCCATCTTTCCGCGCGGTGCCGTCGCCATCCATTCGACTTCCTTCACGAAGTCGGCAGCGAGCTCCTTCGAGATCTTGTTGGTGTGCGTGCCGAGGTAGTGCTCGAGGAAGTACTCGTGGCCCTTGGCGGAACTCATCAGCGCGTTGCCGCGCCAGATGAACCACAGCCGCGGCCAGACCTCGCTTGCATCCGGCCTCTCGATGCCGAACTTGAGGTCGCCGGACTTGATGCGCTGCACCACGTTCTTGACGATCGCTGCTTCATCCTTGGCGCCCGCCTGCTCGGCCTTCTTCACCGTGTCGAGCGGGCTTTCATCGAAGGCGGGGAAGAAGGGCAGCCAGCCGTTGCGGACGGCCTTCACGTTGGCGTCCATGGTGTGGCCGGCAGCGAAGCTCGAATCCGGCGTGCCGACGGGCACGGTGTGGTAGTCGCGGAAGCTGCGCTCGTAACGCCACTGATCCGAGTGCACGTAGTGCCAGCTCGGACCGTTCTGCAGACGCGACGGCGGGTACCAGTCCTTCGCGAGCGCGATGGCACCCCACGAATCGCCGGGTGCGAGTTTTTCCTGGCCTACGTAGTGGGCGAGGCCGCCACCGTTCTTGCCCACGCAGCCACAGAACATGAGCGCGTGGATGGCCGCGCGATACATGAGGTTCGCGTGGTACCAGTGGTTGATGCCGGCGCCGATGATGACGGTGCACTTGCCACCGGTCTTTTCAGCGGTGCTGGCCCATTCGCGCGCGAAGCGGATGAGGTTCTCGCGGCCGATGCCGGTGTACTTCTCGGACCATGCCGGTGTATACACACTGTCGTCGTCGTAGCTCTTCGGGTACGCACCCGGCAGCCCGCGCGGCACGCCGTACTGCGCCATCAGCAGGTCATAGACCGTGGTGACGAGCACGCTCGATCCATCCACCGTCGTGAGCTTCTTCGCGGGCACGCCGCGTGTGGTGGTGGTGCCGTTGGCGAAGTCGTCGAAGCCGACCAGCGGCGTTTCATCCGCAGCGTCTAGGAAGCTCAAGGTCGGGTCGATGGGCGAACCATCCATGCCGTCTTCGAGCTTCAGATTCCACTGGCCCTTCTTCGCCTGCCAGCGGTGGCCCATGCTGCCCATGGGCATCTTCGGCGCGTTGGTGGCGGTATCCCAGAAGAGGAACTTCCACTCGCCGTTCTCTTCGCCCTTGTACTTGGCGAGGCGGTCCGCGCGGAGCAGTCGGCCCGGTCGGAGGCCCGTGCCTTCCTTTACCACTTCCACGAGGAAGGGCGCGTCGGAGAAGGTCTTGGTGTAGTCGAGGAAGCTCTTGATCTTCTGTTCGTGGTGGAACTCCTTCAGGATGACGTGATTGACCGCCATCCACCACGCGCCGTCTTGGCCGGCGTTGATGCTGATCCACTCATCCGCGTACTTCGCGACCTGGTTGAAGTCGGGTGCGAACACCACCATCTTCGAACCGTTGTGGCGCGCTTCCGCGGCGAAGTGCACGTCCGGCGTGCGCGTCATGTTGAGGTTCGCACCCATGACCGCGAGGAACTTGGCGTTGAACCAGTCCGCGGATTCGTTCACGTCCGTCTGTTCGCCCCAGCACTCGGGGCTCGCGCTCGGCAGATCGCAATACCAGTCGTAGAAGGAGAGATTCACTCCTCCGAGGAGCTGCAACATGCGCGAACCCGCTGCGTACGAGAGCATCGACATGGCGGGAATGGGGGAGAAGCCCGTGATGCGATCGGGCCCGTGCTTCTTGATGGTGTGCACCATCGAAGCTGTGATCAGCTCAAGGGCCACATCCCACGTGACGCGGCGCAGCCCGCCCTTGCCACGCGCCTTCTGGTAGCGCGCACGCTTCGCGGGGTCGCCTTGCAGGGCCGTCCAGGCATCCACCGGGTCGGCGTGCTGGCGCTTCGCTTCGCGCCAAAGGTCGAGCAATGCGCCGCGCATGTACGGGTACTTCACGCGCAGCGGGCTGTAGAGGTACCAGGAGTATGAGATGCCGCGCTGGCAACCGCGAGGTTCGTAACCCGGGAGGTCCTTCGACAACTCCGGATAGTCGAGCGCCTGCATTTCCCATGTGACGATGCCGTCCTTCACGTGCACGTTCCACGAGCACGAGCCGGTGCAGTTCACACCGTGGGTCGAGCGCACGACTTTGTCGTGTTGCCAGCGGTTTCTGTAGAACTCTTCCCAAGCGCGGGTCTCGGGCTCGACGCCGTCCTGGATCCAGGGATTGTTGCCGTTCGTCATGAGTTCGAGTCCTTCGCAACGAGGGGCCTGCGCACGGCGCGGTAGCGGCGACGCCAGGCGAAGTCCATCAAGACAATGAGCAGCGCTGCCGCGCCGAGCCCTGCCAGCACGAAGTCGAGGGAGGGTTCCGCCACCATGGGCGCATCGCCGCCTTCCGCTTCGCTCTTCAAGAACGCCACCAACGAGAGAATCTCGTCGCTCTCCAGAGTGTGCTGCTTGAACACCGGCTGCATCACGATGGAGGGCGGTGCCGAAAGCCATGCACCGAGGGCCTTGCGGCCTTCGAGACGCGCGAAGGCGCTGGTCAGATCTGGTCCGAGGCGGCCGCCGCCGAAGCCCTCGAGAGCGCGCACTGTGTGGCACGAGTTGCACGCAGGGGCGCCGGCCTTGAAGGGTGCGAGGCCGGTGAAGAGGGCCTTGCCCTGGGCTACGTCCACGGCCGTGAGTGGGCGGTCCGAAAGCACCACACCCATGAAATGCGACTTCTCCAGCACTGACTCGGCCTTGATGAGATCGACGAGCTTGGCCGCGAGGGTCTTGTTCATGCCGGGGACATTGGGCATGAGCGCGCCGCGGGCTTCTTCCACCAGTTTGCGGGCGTAGGCGTCGCCGGAGTCGATCATCGTCTTCGGATCGGCGACGAAGCTGATGAGCCAGTCGCGGTCCTTGCGAGTGTCGGCGCCCTTCAGGTCAGGACCAGTGAGACGGCCGCCACCAATGGTGTGGCAACTCGCGCAGTTGGCCTTGAAGTAGTTCATGGTCTCTTCCGAGGGCGGGTCTTGAGCGGCGATGAAGCCGCCGAGGGCGAGCACCACGCCGAGCGTGGTGGCAACTCTCAGAGCCGCGGTCATGAAGAGCGCGTGGAGCGGGTGCGTGTTGAAGTCCGTCATGTGCGGGTTTCCACTCCGCACTCATCAACTGGCGTGCCGCTTGATCGTGCGCAACAGGCATCATGTTGCAGCTGTTGTTTGAAGCTCAATCCGGCCAAGAAGTTGTGGCGTCCGGTGTGCCTCGCGGTTCAGGCCTGAATGTGGTGAGCTTCTGGTGAGCCGCCTACGCGCGTAGGCGGTGACGCATCCTTCAGATCCGTCGCGCCGCGATCTCTCGGGGAACTTCGCCCTTGCTCTGCGTGATTGCGCCCGGCGAGGGAGCCTTGATTCGAGGTCATGCCCTCGGGCGCGCGACAGACGTCGGTCCGTTCCGCGCGCTATCCTCCTCGCAGCCGGGCGCTTGGCTCAGCGGCTAGAGCACCTCGCTTACACCGAGGGGGTCGGGGGTTCGAATCCCTCAGCGCCCATCCAGATTATTACGGCTGCTCCAGAGCCGCTGGCGTTGGCGCACTGTCTTGGCGCCAAAGAGCCAAAGCACGCCGAAAGATGCCTCCAAGGTGCCTCTGTTCTGCGGACCGAAGCCGGGCCAATGGGCGACGCAGTGTGTGTTGCGCTATGCAGGCCATGTGTCGGCAGGGGAACACAGTGTGCGATGCGGAAACAAAGCTGCAAGCGGCTCGCGCGGTGGCCGATGCGCGGTGCGTGTTGACGAACACGGCCACTAGTCCTTGGCGTGCAGCGGCTTGCGCCGAATCGTCAATGCAGCCCCGGAGCCGATGCGCTGGCCATTCCGCTGTGGCACATCCCTTGCTGTAGCAAATCAGCACCGCGCGCAAACGTCGTCGCGAGGATACAAATCGGTACCAAGCACCAAAGAGCAAGCGGAGGCAAGTATGGACTCACGGACTCACGGACTCACGGACTCACGGATAGCGGCAGCGCGCATGCGCTGACGCTGCTCGCTCTGGCGGCCACAATCATGTCGTACGGGTGGTTCTTTGGAGAATACGCAGCAGCGCCAGTGTGCCATGATGCCCCGGTGTCTCCAGAGGCTGCTCGCATCCTTCTTCCGCCGGGTACTCGCGCTCTCACTCCCTGCAGGACCACCATGGATCCGAACTCGCACGCATTGCGTTGCCTTGAGGCTCATGCAGGCAGGCACCTGCGCACTTCTCGAGGCGCGTCGGTCACCATGCTTCCATCCGGCCTCGCTCACATCGTAGAGCCTTGCGGCGGCCACTCGGAAAAACAACTTTGCGCAGGCGCCGCGAGCGACGGCGACGACCCCTATGTGCTCTGGTATGTGATGGCAGCGCCCAGTGCTAGCGGAGCACCCGGTGCGGGAGGCCTTCCCTGCAGCGCCGCGGCGCCGTACGCGCAAAGTCCATATGCAGCGGATGGTACACCGAACCCCAACAATCCTGACCCAACCGGAACATACTCGCTCGTAACACGGCATTGGCCCGCAGGCGTGCAGGTCCCCTACATCGTCAATACGCCACCGGGCGTTGCAGCTGGGACGGACATTTTTGTTGGCGCATTGGGGGCACCCTACACGTGGGCAATGTTCACAAACGACATCGTTGCGATCATGAGCGGCGTCAGCATCCTGCAATTGGCCAATGTCCCAAGCACAGTGTGCATCGGCTATCCTCCGAATCCGTATTCAACGCAAGACCCCACCCCAACGTACATTGCTCCGGCGGGAGGTGTTGTCGCCGCTAGTGGGCAATTCATTTGGTCACTGGCTTGTGGTGGACCAACGGGCAATGGCTTGAATGAGTTCATTTTCTTGCCCACAGCAGGAGGGATGCTGGGAGGAGCAGTGGGTGGGCTGAGCAGCATGATGGTGGATCCCCAAACCGGGATCATCTCGGAGTGCGACACCATTTTTGAGGCAGCAGCTGGCCCCACCACATGGAACGGACTCGTGACCCAAACCAGCAGCGGGCTTGCACACGAGATTGGTCACTTCTGGGGACTCGACCACACCAATTTGCACCCAGGTGGCCCGGTTCTGAACCCGACAGCTGCGCCTTTCATTTTATTATCCATGGGGTGGTATCCAAGCTTCAATGAAGTGCCGGCCATGACAGCGGCGTTCACGACCACATTGTCAACTCCGGCTGTCCAGCTCACGCCTGCAATCCCGGCACGTAATCGCGTTCTGAGTCCGTGGCTACCCGACGACATTGCGGCGTTCGCCACTCTGTACCCTGTCAGTGCCATGACAGGCTCAAGGAACTTCTTGATCAACGAAACAGCCAGCATTGTCGGTGCCGTGGCACACCCGCTGAACTCATTCGGTTACAATGTATTTGTCATTTGGGATGACAGCCTTGTGTCGTTGACTCCTCCTGTGCCAGGCGTTCCGTTGGTTGGCACCGTCAGTGGGACACATCGATCCGGGCCGCAAAGCGTGACAGGTGTTGTCGACACGAGTGCCGGTGCAGTCTCGACGGGAGAGTTCCGCATAGATGGGGTTCCTGCGTCCAGTCCCGCGAACTTCGCACTGTGCATAGAGCCCCTTGGCCGATTGGGGTTCGGAATCACAACCGGTATTCCGACTGCCGCGTTTGGTGAATGGTGGTACGAGTTCACACTCAATGTACTCAACCAGCCGCCATTACCCTTCACGACCCAAGTCACATATGCCGGATTCTGGAATACCAATCTGGCAACTCCGCCGGTGTTGCCTGTGAGCAGCATGCGCATGGCACCCGGCACCATCATACGCCTGACCGATGCGATCAATTTGAGTGTGAGTGGGCCGCAGTTTGTGCCAGTGAGCCGCCCACTTGTTGCGGTGTCGCCACGGAATTCCGTTCCGCTGGGCGGCAGCCTGACGATCACGGTCAGTCACAATCGGGCAGCGGCTGGTACCGGGATCCCGGGAAGCAGCAACCCATTTCCGCTGCAAGCGCTGACTTGCACATGGAATGGCACCCAGATTCGTACGAGTTTCGTCTCTTCGACAGCTGCCCCTGGCCCCGGAGGAGGCACCATGAATGTGAGTGTCTACAGCGTGGCAATCCCTGCCACCATGCCGCTGCCGGCAACCGTAACAGTGCTCGCCCTGGAAGTCCCTGATCCTGCCAATCCTGCGATCAAGAGTGTCGTTGGCGAAAATCAGGTCCGGTACTGAGGAGCATGACATGAGCCACCTCAAACACGCGCACGCGGCCACTTGGAACTGCTTGTTGGTTGCCCTCATGTTGCTGGCGGTAGTGAGCGTCCTGCCGGGGCAATACCTCACCGAAGCGTTCAATGTGCCTATGGCACCACCCGGAGCGGGGCCGGGCGACTTCCCAGTGGCGGCCGATCTCAACCAAAACGGTTACGCGGACTTGATTCATGTGGTTGCAGGATCGGTATTATTCCAAGTCGACCTCGATCCTGCGGTCAGCGGCGTTGGCCCGTACATACCGCATGCCTATTATTATCCGCCGGGGGTCGGGGCGGGTACATTACGCGTCATTGCAGCCGATGTCAACGGCGACGGATTGCAGGATCTGGCCTATGGTTTGTACGGTACTGGCATATCCAGCAACCCGATGTCCATGATATTATTCAGTATCGGCAACGGAAATGGCACACTTGTTCCAGCGAGCACAGTCAGTATCAGCATGAGTACGCTCGCGGTCATCATGCAATGGTTTGCCATGGCCGATGTCAATAACGATGGCCTTCCGGATGTGCTTGCGTACTCCAGCAGCGGGGGTAATGCGCCAACTCTATCCTGCTACCTCAATCAGTTCCCGAACTGGAACTTGGCATGGCAAGTGCAAGTGTGGGCGTGGGGCGGAGTGAGTGTGAATGGGATAGGTGGTGCCCCGCGTGTGGGAGATTTCGATGGTGACGGCAATACAGATCTTGCCATCCAGCACTCGGATTTTTCAGTGGGAGCGTCCTGGATTACGAACGTCCTCTGGGGCAATGGTGGCGGGCAATTCACTGCGCCGAGCGGTTCTTCGATTACGGGATTCCCCGTGTTCCCGGGATTTATGGCCGCAGGCCTTGTGGGTGCCGCCGACATGAACGGAGATGGCATCACGGATCTGGTCAGCAGCGTACCCGCGACCGTCGGTGGTGCCGCCACCGAGCTTCTGCAGGTGCATCTCGGCAGCACCACGCGCTCTTTGACTCCTGCAGGGACTTTCACGACGCCGCCTGCAGGCGTGCTCTTTGTGGCCACCTTTGCCGCGGACTTCAATCGCGACGGTTGGGGTGACTTGCTCCGCGCGCCGGCCCGCGAGCCGTTCTTTACGACGTCCGTGTGCAATTTTGCCGTAACCATGGCTCTCGGGCTTCCCGGAGGGCAGTTTCACCAAACGGGCATGAACACATCGCATACACCTTGCCCATTCCCTGCGGCTTGCCCGACGAGTGTCATCGGCGACTTCGACGGTGACAGCGACCCGGACCTGATGTGCGTGCCGTATTACTGTCCCGGCTATTACTTCAGAAATCAGGCGCTGAATGGAGTCGGTTGCTCAGGGAGCAGCCCGACACCTCCGGGCCTGTGGCCCTCCAACGCGCAGGTCGGCAATCTGAACTTCAACGCCGCCGTTTTCGGTGCTCCCGGCAACGCTCTTGCTGTGCTGGCCATCGCCACAGGGTTGAGCACGAGCCCGTTGAACGCGTGCGGAGTGTATTTGGATCTTGCGGCACCTGTCGTGTATCTATCGGGCGGGACCGACATATTCGGCAATGTTGTCTGGCCGTTGCCGATCCCCAATAATCCGGTATTCCAAGGGGCCACCTTTCATGCGCAGGCTGCGGTCCTGGACCCACTGGCGCCGACTCTTGGTGGCCTGAACCTCGCCCTCACGCCCGCACGCACGGTGATCGTCTGGTGAACGGTCTCCTCGACTGAGGCGCACGACTCTGCTGTTTCATGCAGGGTCGGGTGCGTCAGTTCGACATGCCCCGACGCGCTGCGGTTACTTCGCAGGGTGCGGTGCCTGTGAGTTGTTCTTGCGGTCCATATCGGGCCAGCGGGCCTCGGGGTCGAGGGTGAAGTTCAGGAGGGAACCCGCGGGCACCTCGCAACTGAAGCGGACCAAGCGCCGAGTCGCGAAGGCCTCCACGGGAATCACACCTTCGCGGCGGGAACCATCCTTCAATGCGGCGCGCCAAGGCACTGGATGCACGAAGCGCGTGCGATGGGAGATCTCGGCATCAACAGTTCCTTCGTCGATGCTGAGGCTCACGAGCGCCACATCCGGCTTGGCGGCGCCGAAGATCCAGCTCTGCCAGAACCAGCCGAGATCCATGCCGGCACCGTTCTCCATGCAGCGCATGAAGTCATCCGGTGTGGGCGACCTCATGGCCCAAGCCGCAATGTAGTCGCGGAAGGCGCGATCGAAGCGCTCGGCACCGAGAACATCTTCGCGGAGCGTGCGCATCATCCAGGCTGGTTTGTCGTAGCCGAGGAAACCAACGGTTCCTGCGGGCATGCGATCGGGTGGCGTGGACATGGGGTGGGTGTTGCGCGACCACGCGGAGACCCAGTCCTTGCGATCGAACCAGCTGCCGCCAGAACCGAAGCGCTCCACGATGGCGTAGTAATCGACAAAGGTGTTGAAGCCCTCGTCCATCCACACATGGCGGCGTTCATCGGTGTTCACCACCATGGGGAACCAGTTGTGCCCGATCTCGTGGGCGACCAGCGCGAACAAGTCGTAGCTCGAATCGCAGCGCCCGTTGAAGATGATCATCGGGTATTCCATGCCGCCGCCACCCTCACCGAAGGCGTTGGTGTTGTTCGCAACCGGCCATGGGTACGGGAACCACATGCGCGAGAAGTGCTCGATGGATTCGCGGAGGTCCTTCGTGCCTTCCTCCCAGAGCGGCAAGGCTGAGCGCGGATAGAAGGACTGACAGAGCACGCCGGCATTCGTGGTGGAGGCATCCCAGACGAAGGACGGCGATGAAGTGAAGGCGAAGGTGCGCACGTTGCGGGCGCTGAACTCCCAGGTGATTGGATCGGCGCTCTCGGGGCGCCCCTTGCCGAGAGCCACCTCATCCGCCGAGCGCACGATCACGGTTTCGCGCGATTCACGAGCCTTCGCGAGGGCCTCGCGCTGGGCGTTCGTGAGCACGCTGCGTGGGTTCATGAGTGTGCCGGTCGAGGCCACGATGTGATTCGCCGGCACCGTGATCTCCACCTCATAGTCACCGAAGTCGGTGTAGAACTCGCCGGAACCTAGATAGGGCAGGGTGTTCCAGCCATGGACATCATCGAACTTCGCGACGGCAGGGAACCACTGAGCGAGGGCGAAGATGGGGCCGTCGCTGGTTTCCGTGCGGCCCATGCGGAGGGCCGCTTTCTCCGGCAGGCTCATGGACCACTGAATGTCGATCTCGACCTCGCCGCCATCCGCGCGCACGGGCTTCGCGAGTTCGACGCGCATGAGCGTGTCGTACACCGTGAAGGCGATGTCTTCACCGCGACATTTCACATGGGCGAGTTCGACGCCGTTGGTTTCCGACTCGATGCGCTCGCCGTTGGCACCCCCGGACAGTGCAAGTTGCCTAGCCGCGCTGTCCTGCTTGAAGATGTTCTGTTCGAGATGGAACCAGAGGAAGGACAGCTCTTCGGGGGAGTTGTTGGTGTAGGTGAGGGTGAGTTCCGCGCTGAGTTTGTTGGCCACCGGATCGAGGCGCGCCTTGATCTTGTAGTCCGCTACTTGCTGCCAATAGTCCGGGCCGGGCCGTCCACTCGCCGTGTGCATGCGATCCGGGGTGCGCATGGCCGGGGCCTGGAAGAGCGTGGACCAGTTCGCATCGCCTTCGCCGGTTTGGTCGCGCCGTTGAGCGACCAGCGGCGCGCAGACGAGAAAGGCGAGGGCTGCAACGAGAAGAGTGAGGCGTGCGTTCATGACGGGCGAGAGACTATCCGCTCGCGCGCAGCGCTCCTTTAGACTCCCGCCATGCGCACAGCTCTGCTCACCGCACTCTTTGCTTGTGCCCTCGCATCCTGCGCCCACGAGGATTCCATCACCGTGCGAGTGCAGGTGCTCTGGCCGGAGTCCGGTGGGGGATGGCCGGAGAGTTCGCGCTGGATGAGCGTGCCGCGGGGGGCAACCGTCGAGGACGCGACGCGGCGGCTCCTGCGCTGGCCGCGTGGCCACGGCCCCACGGAGAGCCGCCGAGACTTCTTCGCGAAGATGCTGCTGAGGTCCACGAAGAATGACCCCCGGGAAGATCAATCGTGGGCGTGGTCCATTGGTGGCGTGTTCCCTCAAGTCCCTGCGGCGCAGTGGGTCGTGAAGCCAGGGGACGAGATCCTCTGGTCGTGGCGGCGCTAGCGGCGGCCTGCGCACAGCCGCAACAAGGCACTCGGGCAAGCCGTGAGCGGTCGGCGCTCTGGCGGAAGTGAGCCCGGTTCATCGCAGCGCTGCGTGCGTATTCGCCACCTTCTTGCAGCGATTCCGAAAAATCCAGCGCGGCAGGACAAGAAACGGGACATGTGGTGTTGAAGAAGGAGACTGGATGTCCGCGCGTGCCGCAACGCGTTCGCGGGCTCCAGCAGACAAAACATTCGCTGCTTCTGCGATTGGCGGGGAACCCAGCGCAGGCGTAGTGAAGAAGCGGCTCGTCAGGGTTTCCCCGGCGGGCCGTTTCTCTTGTTGCGAAGCCACGCGCGCGCTGCGGCGCTGAGGCGGCGCCAGCCGGGGCCGAGCACCCACGCTTCGAATTCGCGGGCGCGCGCTGCATCCGGGTGCGCTTCTTCGCGCGCACGGAAATCATGGGGATGCAATTCCGCGCGCAAGCCTTCGAGACGCGGCGGGATCACTTCGTGCAGGCATTCGTGGAAGACCAGGAAATCGAGGTACCACGCGGCAATCCACGGGTGGTCGAGTACCGGGTTGATGAGGATGAGCGAGCGTGGCTCGCGTTTCTCGTGGCGGCCCATGACCGTGCGCGCCACGCGGTTTCCGAAGGTGATGTCGAGCGTGAGGGCAGATTCGAAATGCTCGCGGTTCACCCGCTCCAGCGTGGCGCGGAGATCGTGATGCAACCCGTGGGTGAGCGTTTCATTGTCCTGGCTCTTCGGGGGCGCGGCGGTTCTGCGGTGCCAACGCATGATGGTGCGTGCGAGCTGGCGCTGCTCGTTGCGATCCGCAGCGAAGAGGTAGAGGCGGAGCGCGGCGTCCGCAATCTCGTCGGGTGCGCTGCGGAAGGCGTGGTGAGCGCGCAATTGCACGGTGCCATCGCTGGCCTCGCGGGAGGAAAGCAGCACGCGTCTGTTGCTCGTGTAGTTGATCACCACGCGGTGACGCGTCGTGCAGTGTTCGAGAGCGCGCCCCAGCGCGTCGGCGACGCTCTCACTGGCAGTGTGGATTTCCTCCGCCGGGAGAATTCCGAGAAGGTCCGCGAGGAGCGGTGTCTCGCGCTCGGCGTGCAGATCACCGAAGAGCAGGAGCTGCCGAGGCAGCCATTCGCGCGGCATGCGCTGCAGAGACTACACCGCGCGGCCCATGCGCGGGGCCTCCGCCAGATCCGTCGCTGAGAGCAGCGTGCGCCCCAGCTGTCCGCAGGCGCTGAACTGGTCACGCCCGGAGGAGCGTCGGATTTTCACGGGAAAACCGAGGGGCCGCAATCGGCTCGACCAGGCCAGCACCTCTTCGCGCGTGGGCGCCTCCAGCAGAGGGTCCACCGGATTGAGCGGAATGATATTGAGGATGAACTTGAAACCCGTGAGGTGCTTCTTGATGGCCTCGATGTCGTCGTCGCCGAGGGTGAGGTTCCGGATGGCGATGTACTCAAGGGTCACATACCGCCCGCGCAGTGTCGCGGCATAGTTGCGGATGGATGCGAGGAGCCGTTCGAAAGGCCAGAGTTCCTGGATGGGCATGAGCTGCGCACGCTTTTCAGGAACCGCGGAGCCGAGACTGAAGACGAGCTTCATCTTGTGGCCCGCAGCGGCAAAGCGGTCGATGGCGGGCACGATGCCGGCCGTGCTGATGACCATGCGGCGGCGCCCGATTTGCATCCCTTCGTTTTCGGCGAACACCGCGCAGGCCGCGAGTACTTCGTGTTCGTTCTGGAGCGGTTCGCCCATGCCCATGAAGACGAGGTCGCTCACGCGCACGCGCGCGTGGTGCTGGATCGCGAGCACCTGGCCCGTGATCTCATGCGCGAGGAGATTGCGCTGCAAGCCCATGCGACCAGTGGCGCAGAACTGGCACGCGAGCGCGCAGCCTGCCTGCGACGAGAGACACACACTCCACAGGCCGTGGTGCGGGATGAGCACCGCCTCAACGATGGCACCATCCGGGAGCCGCAGCGCATAGCGCACGCTCTTGTCCCAGCTCGCGTGCGTGGAAGCGATTTCCGGAAGCTGATGCGAGAACACGGCTGCGAGCGCCGCGCGCTTGCGCGGATTGATGTCCTGCAGCAAATGCAGCCCCGCCGCACCATCGCGCATGATCTGGCGCCACGCGCGGGGCACGAGTTCCAACCCGAAGGCATCGAGCCCTGCGGCGCTGCCATGGTGGCGCGCTGCATCCAGCGTCAGTCCGGCGAGGGGGACCTGCGCCATGAGCTCAGTCCCAGATTTTCCGCGGGGCGTCTTCGCCCTTTTCCTTCGCCTTGCGCGTCGCTTCGCGGAAGAGGTCGTCCACGCGTTCTTTCGCGGAGCGCACGTTCTCCTCAGCCTTGGTGAACTCGTCCACCACGCGCGCATCCGCCTCGCGCTTGTTGCGCAGGGCCGCATCCATGGAGTCCTCGCCTTCGCGGCGGTCCTCCGTGAGATGTACGCCCTTCCGCCAACTCAAGACCCGTTCCTGCTCCACACTCACTTCGAGGATGTGCTGGCAGCAGGGGCACTTGACGCTGAGGATGGGTTTGTTGCTCATGAGGGCCTCACCGGTCCGCGCATCACTCCGCGGCGGGTTCCTCGGTCTTTGCTTCTTCGCGATCCTCGGGCGGGATGTAGTTGAAGCGCTGCTTCAGTTCTTCAAGCAGGGTGGTGATCTCGGGCTGAGTGCCCGTCACCTTCACGATGGACTTGTCTTCGTGGAAGGTGATGGTGGCGCGAGCCTTCGCAAACGCGCGCACATGCTCCACCACGCGGGCGTCGAACTCCGCCGTGTAGAGCTTGAAGGTCTTGGTGTAGCGCAGGGGGACCGTCGTTGCGTCGGACACGTGCCGTCTCCAATGGGAGTGTGAGGATACTGCGCAGGCTTTCCCGCGGCAACGCCGGGGAAAGCGCGCGCTTCAGCGGGCGAGAACGACGCGCTCGAGGTGCAGCACGGCGCCAAGGCTCCAGGCCTGGAATGGTGCCCCGCGCGGAGCGTGCGGCTCGTCGCCATCCATGATTTCCGCGAGGTGCCCGAGCCCGGGGCTTCCAAAGCGCGCGAGGAGCGGGCTGAAGAAACGTTTGCGCGCTTCGTTCCGCGCTTGCTGCGTGTCGCCGCGTTGGCGCACCCAGGCCTCGACGAAGGGCGCGCTGAGCCACGGCCAGACCGTGCCCTGGTGGTAAGCACTATCGCGCTCCGCAGCTGACCCTGTGCAGCGACCGCGGTACTCGGCAGCGCCCGGGTCGAGAGTGCGGAGCCCTGCGTCCGTGACGAGCGCCATCTCCACGTGTTCGAGCATGGTGCGCGCCATCGCGCGCGGCACCAAGGTGAGCGGCAGCGCACCGAGGGCGAAGATCTGGTTCGGGCGGAGACTCGCATCGATGCGACCTGGTTCGTGTTCCACGTCCACCACATCGGCGAGGTGTGTGGCTCCCGGCAACACGAAGCGCGCGCGGAAATTCTTGCGCCCGCGGGCGAGGATCTTCCGTGCGCCTTTCTGTTCGCCGGCCCAGAGATGAAGCGCATTGAGCCAGAGGGCCTGAATCTCCACGGCTTTGCCGGCGCGTGGCGTGACGGGCGTGCCTTGCACCATGGCATCCATCCAGGTGAGTTGCGTGCTGCCCGATCCGTGTGAGAGGAGTCCGTCGTCACCGAGACGCAGCAGCGGATGACGGCCTGCGAGAATGCCCTGCAAGACGCGCAGGGCGGCCGCGCGAATGGTTTTCCGCTCGGCGCGGGCGTGCTTCGCGGCCCGCAGGGAAAGATGTTCCGCCGCCACCACGGCGAACCAGAGCGGAGCATCGGCGCTGTTCAGCAGCGCACTGCCACCCGCTTCCGCGAAGGTGTTTGGAAGCGCTCCCTGCTCATCCACAAGTCCGGCCCATGCAGCGAGCACTGTGCGTGCTTCGTCATGTCGGCCGGTTGCATGCAGAAGACCACGCAGAGCGAGCATGGTGTCGCGGCCATAGTCGCCGAACCACGGATATCCCGCGATGAGCGAGCGCTTGTCGCCGCGTCGCACGAGGTACTGGTCTGCCGCGCGGTGCAGTGCATCGCCGAGGGTCTTGCGCCGTTTCGCTTCGGCTGCGCGGAGCTGTCCGGCCCGGCGTGCGAGTTCCTCAGGCGCTTCCGGCAGATCTGGCGCCAGCGTCGCGACAAGGTGCACCGGTCCTTGCAGCAGGTCGCCGCTGAACACACCGGGTTGCAAGAGGTCCTCCACGCAGTCATGACCGCGGGCTTCCTCTTCCGCGAGATGAAAGTTGAACCACCAGCGTGGCTCATGAGCGTGCGGCGCATCGGAACCAACGCGCAGCTCAGAGCCGTGCCTCCGCCAGAGCGCGCGGAAGCCATGGGCCCCGACCGGCTCCGTTGCCAGTTCTTCGTTGGCATGGGTGAGGGCGTGATGGGGTGTGCCCCCGAGCAAAGGCCGGATGTGAATCCAGGCCGGGCCGCGCCCGCGCGTGCGGCGTGCCCGCCACACCAGCGTGCGCGCTTCATGGGCGAGGAAACACTCGATTTCGATGTCGTGACCATCCGGAGTACGCCATTGCCAGGTGGGCCACGGTTCGGCGCGGAAGCTCTTCAGCGTTGCGCCGTTGGTCGGCTCTTCTGTGCCATCCGCGAAGCGCGCGGTGCTCAGCGCCGTGGTGCCGGAATCCGACTGGAACCAGACGAGGAGGTCCTTCAGCAGCGCATGGCGCCCGAGCGGAGCCTCGAGGGCCGTGGTGAGGAGTGCGTGGTACCGGCGCGTGCGCGCTCCCATGACAGGCAACATGGCGTAGCCACCGAGGCCGTCAGTCTCCAGCCACTCCGCATCTGCTGCGAGTGCGGGCGCGCGGCCCCCGCGCGGGGATTTCCGTGTTGCTGTTCGGGTTCTGCGCTGCTGCGGCCGTGGGCTCATGGCGGGTGAGGATAACTTCCTGACATGCGCAAAGACCGGGGTAGGATTTCCCGCGTGACAGGGGCCTGACGCCAGAATGGTCTTCGCTAGTCAGGTGTTTCTCTACTGGTTCCTGCCGCTCGTGCTCATCGGCACGCTGCTGCTGCCGCGCTGGCTGCGCAATCCATTTCTCACCGCGGCGAGCTTTCTTTTCTACGGCTGGTGGCGTCCCGACTACGCGCTGCTGATGCTGGCCACCGCGAGTTTCGACTTCGGGGCCGCGCTGCTCATTGATCATGCGCGCAGACGTGGCGGCAGCGGCCGCGGCTGGCTTGTCCTCTCCGTCATCGCGAATCTCGGGTTGCTTGCGTGGTTCAAGTACGCCAACTTCGCCGTTGGCATCTTCAATGACGTGCTGCTCTGGCAGGGAGCGCCTCCAGTACCGTGGGTGGAAGTGCTGCTTCCTGTCGGCATCTCCTTCTACACCTTCCAGAGCATGAGCTACACCATCGATGTGTACCGTGGCGACCTCAAGGCCACGCGGCACTTCGGCGATTTCCTCTGTTTCGTTTCGCTTTTCCCGCAACTCGTCGCCGGGCCCATCGTGCGCTATGCGGACGTGGCCGATCAGATGGCCGTGCACCGGATGACGGTGCCGTCCTTCGCGCAGGGAGTGCTCTGGTTCATCTTCGGACTTGCGAAGAAGGTGCTGCTCGCAGACCTCCTCGCACCCGTCGTGAGCGGCCTGTTTGATGCGGGGACACCCGCTTCCGCTGGCCTCGCGTGGACCGGTCTGGCCGCCTACACGCTGCAGATCTACTGCGATTTCTCGGGTTACTCCGATATGGCCATCGGCCTCGGGCTGATGCTCGGACTCCGCTTCCCGTTCAACTTCGAATCGCCCTACAAGGCGGCGAGCATCACCGAATTCTGGCGCCGCTGGCACATCACGCTCAGCACGTGGCTCCGGGACTACCTCTACATTCCGCTCGGCGGCCGCAGGAAGGGGCCCCTCCGCACGCAGGTGAATCTCCTGCTCACCATGTTGCTGGGGGGCCTCTGGCACGGGGCGAACTGGACCTTCATCGCGTGGGGTGCGTGGCACGGGCTCCTGCTTTCCATTGAACGCGTGGCCATGTTCCGCCGTTTTCAGCAGTGGCTGCCGCGTGCGCTGCAGGTCGGACTGACACTGCTGTGCGTGATGCTGGGCTGGGTGCTCTTCCGGGCCCACTCCATGAGCGATGCGCTCGACTGGTTTGCAGCCCTGGCGGGGAACGGCGGGGATTCCCTGCTCGTGGTCGCTCCTATGCAATACGCCATCCTCGCACTCGCTGGGGTGCTGGCTCTGTTTGCTCCATCCACACGGGAGATCGTCGCGAACGCGAGTCCGCGCACAGTGGTTTGCGCGGCCATCCTTCTTCCTCTCACCATGCTCCATCTGCATTGGCAGGACCATGTGCCCTTCCTCTACTACCAGTTCTGACACCAGTGCCGCGACGCGGTCACTCGCGGGCGAGGTGCGCGCAGGCAGCGTGCTGCTCGACCGGCGGGCGCAGCGCATCGTGAGCGTGGGGTTCCTCGTCATCATCGTCGGGGCCGCGCTGGTGGATCTCTGCTGGCCTGCGGCGCCGAAGCCTCTGGCGGGCATTCATGCTCAGCGCCTTGAGGAGCAGCGGGCTGCCACGCAGTGGATGGATGGCACACGCATGCGGCTTCTGGAATGGGACCTCCGCGACACGTCGCGTGTGCGTGAAGCGACACTCCCGCTCTGGTCTGCGTTTCTCTTCGGCGCCGGGCGGATGCCTCACAGCAGTGTCATTCCCGGTGCGGATGGCTGGCTCTACATGAAGGCGCGTGTGCAGCCCGAGCGCCGCACTGCGCCGCTGGCGCAGCGCGAAGCGATCCGAGTCCTCATCGCATTCGACCGCGTGCTTGCCGCAATGGGAACGCGCCTCGTGCTGGTTCCCATTCCGGACAAGTCGATGGTTCACCCGGAGCACCTGCCCGCAGGCTTCCAGAGCGACGCGGCGGACTACGAGCGCTTCATCGCTGCGTGGCGGGCACGCGGGCTCCACGTTGTGGATGTGCTTGGCGCCATGCGTGAGGCTGGTGGTCAGCACTTTCTGCGCACAGACACGCATTGGACCCACCGCGCGGCGCGTGTGACAGCGCGCGCGGAGATGGAGGCAATGGGAATCCTGAGCAGCGTCCACGAACAGGCATCGCACTGGGAAGAGGCGGGCAACGAACTCGATGCCGGGGACTTGCTCGTCAGCGGAGGCATGGACATCCGCGCCATGCACCACGGGGACCTGACGGGCAAAGCTCTGCGCGCAATGGGCGCGCTCGGCGAGGTGCCCATCGAGAAGTTCACGGGTGATCAAGCCACTCTGGCAGCTCCGGACATGCAGCGCCCGTGGGCGCACTATGGGTCCAGTTTTTCGAGCTTCGTCCACTTCAAACAGATGCTCGAGTGGTACGCCGGAGAGCGCGGCTTCATCAAGGACTTCATCGCGGTGGATGCCGAGTGGATCATGCTCCAGCTCGTCACCGATCTCGTGGCCGCGCGTGAAAGGGGCATCGTCCCGCGCGCCGTGGCCTTCGAATTCCTCCTGACTGATTTCCTGACGGATCAGGTGGCACCGAAGAAGCTCGTCTTTTCGCAGACAGGCATCGAGCCACCAGCGCCAGTGCCAGAAACGCTGCGGCCGGCCATGGTCGCCCGTCCACGCCTTGTTCCCGGCGAGCATGCGCTCACATCCCGCGGCATTGCATGGGGAGCAGCGCCCGGCGCGTTCGTGCACCCTGCAGACGGCTCGTTCGGTGTGGTCATCGAAGGAGAAGTGCTGTCCGGAGCGCCGACCTTTGGCCTCAATGTCGGGCCTACGCATCTGTACATTCCCTGGCCTCCCGGTGCGCGCCGCGTGCACGTGCCACTCTTTGGGTCAGGTCTTGCCGAGGGCTTTCATTGCGCACTGCTCGATCTGGCGGACCAGGCGCGCGTGAGGATCGACAAGGTGTCGCTGGCTTCGCCGCTGACAGTTGGTGCCGCTGTTTCCGTGCCGACGCCAGTGGGTGCCGTTCCGGGGGGGTGGGAGGCGGATCTCGAGCACCTGGCCGGGGCGGATGAGCGCGCGCTGTTCGTGCAGCTCACGACGGGCGCGTGCGAGCGCATCGAACTCACGAGCGCCGAGTGCGGTGAGCAACTCGTCATCGAGAAACCGGCAGCCCAGATGCGGCTTGTGCTGCCGCTTGTGCAAGGGAAACCGACCAAGTGGCGCGTGCGCGCTCAAGGCTCTGCAAAGGCCGTGGTTTTCAAGGAGGTGTCGACGCTTCTTCAGGCGCGCCGCTAGGCTCAGGTTTTTCGCGGCGTCGCGGCCACGGCTGCAACGAGTTCGGGGATGCGCAAGGGTTTTGCAAGCACCGCATGCACCGGCGCCTGAAGCGGGGTTCCGTCATCGCCCTCGCCAGTGACGATGAGGACTGGCGTGGTGAGGTGTCGCGCGCGCAACGCATTCACGAGTTCATTGCCGGACGCATTCCCGATGCCGAGGTCCGTGATGATGAGGTCAATCCCGGGCTGCGCATCGATCTGATCGAGGGCCCCACGGACGCAGGTACTCTCGAAAATCACATGGCCTGCACGTTCCAAGCCCGCGCGCATGATGCGGAGCAGCGTGGTGTCGTCATCCACGAGCAGGATGGTGCGCGGTGCGCCGCGCAGAGAGGCACCCGACAGTGGTGCCGACGCGGGGGGGGCCATGGCGACCAGCGGCAGCAGGATGCGGAAGGTGGTGCCTTGGCATTCGATGGACTCCACGGAGATGGTGCCGCCCGCCTGCTGCACGATGCCGTACACGACCGAGAGACCGAGGCCCGTGCCGCCCTTGCCCTTGGTACTGAAGAAGGGTTCAAAGATGCGCTCGATCACTTCGGGCGGCATGCCTGTACCCGAGTCGGTCACGCAGACCGAAGCCACCGGCACGGGGCCTTCGGGCGCAGTGTCCACGTCGACAACGACACGGCCGCCCCAGGGCATGGCGTCGCGCGCGTTCACCACGAGATTGAGCAGCACCTGCTCCAGGCCGGTGCGGTCCGCGCGCACAGGCACGAGGTGTGGCGGTGTCTGCACAAGCAATTCGATGTTCTCCGGCAAGAGCCGACGCAGGACGTCGCGCATGCCGAGCGAGAGCTGGCAGAGATCCACGCATTCTGGCGTGGCCTCTTTCTTCCGCGAGATCTGCAGCAGTTTGTGGGTGATGGCGCTGCCGCGCTCGGCGAGCTTCATCACGTCCGAGGCGTCGCCGCGTCGGGGGTCGCCTTCTGGCAATCCTTGCACCAGGGAATCCGCGAGTCCGAGGATGCCCATGAGGATGTTGTTGAAATCGTGGGCGACGCCACCGGCGAGACTTCCGATGGCTTCCATCTTCTGAGCCTGACGGAGCTGGCCTTCCAGCGCGTGGATGCGCGTCTGGTCAGTGAGCACGCCGGTCCAGCCTTCGTATTCGTCGCGATGGGCCGTGACTCTCAGGCTGACCGGGCGGCCATCGGCATGTGCGAACAGGAACGAGTCTTCGATGTCGTTGACGTGCCTGAAAAACTCGAGAGTCTTCCGTTCATCCTTGTGCAGGTAGTCACTGAAAGAATGCCCGGTCGCATCTCCGGGATTGCGGCCGAGGACGTCTGTCAGGGCCTGGCTCGCGAACTCGATGTGCTGCGAGGCATCGAGGCGGAACACCACCGCAGGCACGTGTTCCACGAGCGTGCGATAGCGCAACTCGGATGCGCGCAGGTCCTCGAGCAGCCGCTGGTGAATCTGGCTGGTCAGCTCGCTCGGTGTCGGCGACTGCTCTGGCTTTGCTGGAGAGGGCTCAGGCTCCGAGTGCGGCAAGGAGTTCCTCGGTGGTCTTCATCTGGGCATAGAGCGGGAACACCTTGTCGCAATAGAACTCTTGCTCGAAGGCGGTCCGGCCCGAGGTCGCATCCGACAGGATGGTGGTGCGGATGCCGTGTTCCATGGCCTGCCGCGCCGTGGAGTCGATGCAGAGCGATGTGACCACACCAAGGACGATCACATCCTCGATCTTTCGTTCGCGCAGGAGGGCCTCGAGATTGGTGTTCGAGAACGCATTGAGCCCGCGCTTGCCGGGCACCACATCCATGCGGCCTTCGAATGCGGCGAACTCGGGAATGGTGTCGCCGCCGGGCGAGCCACGTCGGAAGGCGCCGGTGTCCTTGATGGCCTTCAGAATGCCGACCGGGTTCTGCAATTCCGCGTAGCCCTCTGTGAACAGGATTGGTGTGCCGATGAGGCTCGCCTTGGTGGGCCCGAGGCGGCGCAAGAGCAGCAACGCGTTGCGGAGCGTCTGGTCACGCCCCTGCTTGTCCTCGAGGGCCGCGTTGAGAATGCCGTTCGCGGCGAAGTAGTCGTTCTGGAATCCGACGAAGATCAGGGCTGTGCGTGCTGGGTTCATGGCGGGGCCTGTGAGTATAGAGCGGATCTCGGGTGCGAAAGGTTCAGCAGAGTGAGGATCTTTCACGAGCCAGATATTGCGCGGATTGCAGGGTTGCTGGTGCCAGCCGACCTGCTTCGGATCATGCGGGTGGCTGCCGCTGGACCAAGAGACGTGGTTCCGTCATTTCCTCCATGGCCCAGCGCACACCTTCGCGCCCGAGACCGGAGTCCTTGACGCCGCCGTAAGGCATGTGGTCCACCCGCCACGTGGGAACGTCGCCGACGATGAGGCCGCCCACCTCAAGCGCACGGAACGCTTCCTCCACGCGCACCCAGTCGCGAGTGAAGAGTCCTGCCTGCAATCCGAAGCGTGAGGCGTTGACGCAAGCCAGCGCCTCACTGAAGCGTTCATAGCGGTCCAGCACAACCACGGGGCCGAAGGCCTCCTCGCAGCGGATGTCCGCGGATGCACTCACATTCTCGAGGATGGTGGGCTCGAGGAATGCGCCCTTGCGGCGACCGCCACAGAGGAGCCTCGCGCCGCCCGCCACTGCGGCCACGATCCAGGCTTCGAGTCGCTCGGCATCCTTCTCCGTGATGAGCGGACCGATGAGCGTGCTTTCGTCCTCAGGATCGCCCATGCGGAGCGCAAGGGTTGCGTTGACGAAGCGCTCGCGCATGTCGTCGTAGCGGCTCGCATGCACAAGGACACGCTGGGTCTTGATGCAACTCTGTCCCGAGCCTGCGAAAGCACCGAGCACAAGCCGTGCGCACGCATCAGCGGCGTCCCAATCAGGTTCCACGATGCAGGCCGCGTTGCCGCCGAGTTCGAGGACCACCTTCGTCCGCCCTGCGCGGGCCTTCATGTCCCAGCCCACGGCGGGGGAGCCCGTGAAGGAGAGAAGCTTCAGGCGCTCGTCGGTGACGAGCAGGTCGGCTGCGGCGCGCGTGGAGGGCACGGTGGAGAACGCGCCCTGCGGCAGGCCCGCACGCGCGAGCACATCGGCGAGCAGGTGTGTCGTGAGTGGCGTCAAACTCGCCGGCTTGAGCACGAAGGGGCAGCCTGCGGCAATGGCGGGTGCGATCTTGTGCGCTGCGAGATTGAGCGGGAAATTGAAGGGTGTGATGAAACCGGCGGGGCCGATGGGCACCCTGCGCACGGAGCCGATGAGTCCGCGTCCGCGCGGGAGCGCGTCCATGGGCAGCACTTCTCCGTGAGGGCGTACGGCCTCGCCTGCGGCGGCGTGGAAGGTGTCGATCATGCGCGACACTTCACCGCGCGCATCGCGGATGGGCTTGCCGACTTCGCGGCACAGCAGACGGGCGAACTCGTCCTCGCGCTCACGGAGTTGCGTGCAGATGCCTTCGAGGATGCGTTCGCGATCGCAGAGAGCGAGGGCCGCCATGGCAGGCGCAGCGCGGACCGCAGCGTCGATGGCCTGATCAATGTGCGCCGATTCGGCGAGGCACACACGTCCGAGCACATCGCCTGTCGCCTTGGCGTGCACATCGAGGACCCTGTCCGTCTCCACACGCCGGCCACCGATCACGAGGGGAATGGCTTGCATGGAATTTCTCTCCCGCACCGCGGCGGTTTGCCGCCAGCTTCGTCAGCGCGCGATCCGCACTTCGGCGCTGAGTTCGCCCGTGCGCTCGAAGGGGCCCGTGCTGAAGATCACTTCCATGGTGCGTTCTGAGGTGGGGCGCTTCAACGAAGCGCCGGCGACTCCGCCTCAACCCCAGTCAAGAGGAACTGAATCGAGGGTTGTGGCTCCTGCGCGGAGCACCATGCGTGCAGGCACGCGCTCCTTGCCAGCCATGAGCGTGGCACCGAGCCCTGCATCTCCGGTCACGGCGAGTCCGCCCTGGAATTTCTCGCCCTTGATGCTCCACTGCACGCGCACGCCGGCACGTTCATCGAGAGCGAGCTTGGTGACTTCACCCGCCTTGATGTCGAGCACACGCTCCGCTTTGCCGGCGCCCCAGAGCTGCCAGAGAGTCTGCTCCTTGTCGAGGCGCTGCAGCCGGTAGCCCGCGAGGCGCCAACGACCGGCGGGAAGCGCGCGCGCGCCGGGCTTTCTGCGTTCGAAGACGAGGCGCTGTGGTGTGCGTGTGTCCGCTTGGCCGCTCGATTCCGGGAGGAAAAGCAGCGAGCCATCCGCGAAGGCAACCTCCACGCGACCGCCGGGAGCCTCTTGGCTTGCAGGTTCACTCACCAACGCAGGTCGTTCACGCGCAGCGGCCTTGAGCCATGCCACGAGGCTCTGCCGTTCTCCGTTGTTCTCCGGCGCGGGAGGTTGGATGCAGCGCGTCACCGCAATGCGTCCGAGCCAGAGGCTGTCGCCGGGAACGCGCTCATCCGGCATGCCGTGGCAGCCACTGCAACGGCGCCACAGCTCTTCGGAGGCACTTGGTTTCTGAGCGGCGAGGAAGGACGCGAGTGTCGCGACGCAGAAGAGAGACAGCAGCGCAATTCTCATGGCGTCAGACTTCCGGCGGCACGAGCCGTGGCTTGCAGCAGCGGCGTCCCGGACGGCAACTCTCCGGACCCACCGGGTCGCCGTCTTCACCGAGAGGCATCTGCGTGAATACGCACCAGAAACCTGCGGTGCTCACACCTGCGCCCGGATACTCCTCAAGCAACGAACGCGTTTCAGAGCCGGTGTACATGGTCTTGGTGCAGAGATGCTCGCAGACGTCGAGCGGCAGCCTTGAGCGGTCGAGATGGGTGCGTTCCATGGTCAGCCTCCAGCCTTCCGCGCGCGGGCGGCCGCCATCAGGATGGCATTCTTCACGCAGGCCTTGAGCATCGCGATCTTGTAGTGGTTGTCGCGGAGCGGTGTCGCCCCTTCGACGGCCTTCTCCGCCGCGGCGAGTGCGGCCTTCTCATCGGGCACGCGGCCTGTGAGGGCCTTCTCCGCTTCTGCATGCCGGAGCGGAACCGGTGCGACGGCTCCGAGAATGATGCGCACATCAGCGGCCTTGTCGCCATCGAGCGTGAGCCGCACGGCGGCAGCAACGAGCCCCCAGTCGAAGGACTGTTTCTCGTTCACCTCTTCGAAGGCCGAGCCTGTGCGCGCGGGCATGGGTTTCAGGTCTACGCGCGTGATGAGCTCTCCGGCATCGAGCGCGATTTCCGTCTTCATGTCCTCTTCCGGGCGCACCCAGAACTCGTGGATCGACAGCTTGCGTTCGCCCTTCGGGCCGAGGATCACGAGCTCCGCATCGTGGGCCATGAAGGCCGGGCCGAGATTGCTCGGGTGCACGATGTTGCACGTCGTGTTCTCGAAGATGGCGTGGTACTTGTTCTCGCCCTCGATGGCGTAGCAAGTGTCGCCGCCCTTCTTGGAACACTTGTAATCCGGATGGCGGAAGTACCAGCAGCGCGGGCGCTGACAGAGATTGCCGCCCACGGTGGCGCGATTGCGCACGAGTGGCGTGGCGGTGTTGCGGGCGGAATCTGCCACAGCGGGCGCCCGTCGCGCGACGGCGGTGTTTTCGGCGAGCGCGGCAAGGGTGACACGCGCGCCGAGCATCAGCCCTTCACCATCCTCCGCGATGGCATCAAGGCCTGTCACGCGCGAGAGACTGACGAGTCCTGCGGGCTCGACCAATCCAGCCTTCATGAGCGTTACGAGATCGGTGCCGCCGCCCATGAATGTGCGTCCAGCCGTGCACGCCTCCACGGCTTCCTTGGCCGTCGCCGGTGTGATCCAGTCAAAGTTCTTCACTTGCCGGCTCCTTTGGTCGCGAGGGCCGCGAGCACCTTGTCGGGAGTCATCGGCAGCGAGAGCACGCGCACCCCGAGCGCGTTGTGGATGGCGCCCGCGATGGCGGAAGCCGTGGGGATGCACGTGGGTTCGCCGATGCCGCACACGGAGGTGTTGTTGCCGCCATTGGCGACGTCGTAGAGCACGCACTCGATCTCGGGCATGTCCTTCATGCCGGGGATCTTGTACATCTCGAAGTTGGCGTTCATCTGATGGCCGAGTTGGCGGTCCATGACACGCTCTTCATGCAGCGCGTAGGCGAGGCCCTGGATCACGCCGCCATTCACCTGGCTCTCCGCCTGCAGGCGATTCACGATGATGCCCGCGTCCTGCAAGGCGATGATGCGCACCACGCGCACGAGGCCGTAGTCGCAGTCCACTTCGACCTCGGCGAATTGACATCCGGCGACGCCGCCGCGGAAGGTCTTGAAGTTCGAACGCCGCTTGCCGCGCGCGCGGATCTCGCCTGTGCTGATGAGTCGGCAAGCGTCTTCGAAGGAGAGGCCCTTGCCTTCCGCCGTGCTCACACGTCCGTTCTTCATGAGCAGCTTGGCGGCATCCACGCCGAGGTGCTTTGCGACGAGGGCTTTCAGTTCCCGACCCGCGAGATACGCCGCCTGCCGCGCCGCGGGCGCGATGCTCGGAGCCGTGGTGCTGCCGCCGCTGGCGGGCCCGACGGGATCGTTGGTGTCGCCCATGAAGGGGCGCACCTTCTCGAGGGGAAGCCCGAGTTCTTCGGCGGCGACCACGGCCATGACCGTCTTCGTGCCGGTGCCGATGTCCTGCGAACCGTTCCGGACCTGCACCGAACCATCCTTGAAGATGCGGCAATCCACTTCTGCCGAGGGGCCACCAAGGCCGCCCCACGTGCCGGAGGCCACACCGAGGCCGCGTCGCAAGCGCCCGGTGGCGCTGCCATTCTTGCGCCGGTTCTTCCAGCCAATGCGTCGTGCGCCTTCCTCGTACTGCGCCAGGCGCACCGGGTTGGAATCGTTCTTGATGCGGAACTCGAGGGGGTCCATGCCGATGGCTTCCGCCGCGAGATCAAGAATGGTTTCGAGAGCGAATGACCCCTGCGGATGTCCCGGGGCACGCATGGCAGCCTGCTGGCCTGCGTTGGTCGCAACTTCCGTCTGGCTCACCGCGCGCAGTTCGCGCGGGAAGTCGTAGATCATCGGATTCGCAGCACCCGCACCGCGGCCGATGCCCGGTGTGCCCGTGAGTTTCACGCTGTACGGGCCGAGCTTTCCATCGGCGCTCACTCCGAGTTCCATCTCCTGGATGGAGTCCGGGCGATTGCCTGTGTCGGTGTGCTCTTCGCGGCGATCAAACATGATTTTCACGGGCGCGCCGGCCATCTGCGCGAGGCGCGCTGCGATGGCGGTGAAGTAGCCCGCGCCGAACTTCGATCCGAAGCCGCCACCCATGAAGTCGCAAAGCACGGTCACCTTGGATTCATCGATGCGCAGCGCATCGGCCACTTGTGAGCGTACGCCGAACGTCGCTTGAGTGCTGGTCCAGATGGTGAGGTCGTCGCCCTTCCACTGGGCCACGGTGCCGTGCGTTTCGAGGCAGCTGTGCGTCTGCACTTGCGTGCGCGCTGTCGCCTTCACGACCTTGTGGCTGCTGCCGAGTTCGGCGACCACGCGTTCGTCGTTCCGCGCGCGCCCCGAGCCCGTCACGTTGCTCTGCTGGTTCTTGTGCACCACCGGTGCGCCTTCACGCATGGCATCCTCGATGCGTGCGGCGTGAGGGAGCGGCTTCCATTCCACCTTCACGGCGGCGATGCCCGCGGCGAGAGCCTGGCGCGTGGTTGCAGCGAGAGCCGCCACGGGCTGGCCCGCATAGCGCACGCGCTCCTGTTGCATGGGGATCACAGCCTTGACGCCGTCGATCTTCTCCGCCGCGCTGGTGTCGATGGCGACGATTTCCGCGGCCGCGTGGGGCGAGCGGGCGAAGCCGCCGAAGAGCATGCCGGGCAGGTTGATGTCGTGCGTGTATTTCGCGCGCCCCGTGACCTTCGCCTGTGCATCCGAGCGCGGATGCTTGCCTCCGACAACACTGAACTGCGTGGTGAGATCCCACGGCACCGGTTCTTCATCCGGGATGGTGATCTCGACTTCCTCCCGCGCTCCTGCGAAGCCGAGCACGAGCTTCACCTTCTTGTCTTCTGTCGCCATCTCAGCGCCCTCCTGCTTTCGCCTTGGCGGCGCGATCCACTGCGCGCTGGATGTTGAAGTACGTGCCGCAGCGGCAGATGTTGCCAGCGAGGGCCTCTGCCGTTTCCTGATGCGTGGGCGCGGCCTTGCGATCAAGGAGTGACTTGCAGGACATGATCATGCCGGGAGTGCAGAAGCCGCAGTGCATGGCGTCTTCGGCGATGAAGGCTTCTTGCACCGGGTGCAGCTTGCCGTCCACTGCGAGACCTTCGATGGTCTCGACCTTGCGGCCCTGACATTCCACCGCGAGTACAAGGCAGGAGTTCACGGCTACGCCATCGAGAAGTACGGTGCAGGCTCCGCAGGCGCCGTAGTCGCAGACAAGCTTGGCTCCGGTGTGATCGAGGTGATCGCGAAGTGTCTCAAGCAGCGTGAAGCCTGTGCGCACCTTCACGGCCACGGGCTTGCCGTTGAGTACGAAGCTCAAGGCCACCACATCGGCTGCGTTCTGAAGCGCGGGTTCGACTGTCGCAGTTCCGGCCTTGTCGCTCTGGATCGCACCGACCACGCCGCCCGCGGCGAGACTCGCTCCGGCACCGCGCAGAAATCCGCGTCGGCTTACCCGCTCAGTGGGTTCATCATGCTGCTGCATCGCTCTTGCTCCTCGCGCTTTGCGGCCCGGCAAGGGACCGCAGCGAGATCGTACACCCCGGGTTGTTCGCAGGGACTCAGAGCCGAACGAGGATGCGCTCAGGCCTCGCCGAGAAAATCGCGCGCTGTGAAGGTGTCTGCCTCGATGGCCTTCGCGGCGTCGTGCACCCGGCGCAGTGCCCACGGCGGCAGAGGCAGAGCTCGTAGAGCCGAGGCCATGGCGCGTCGGTCGGCTTCCTGCATGTCCGCCAGCACGGCCGCACCTGGATCGTGGAAGCCGGCGATGCGCATGTAACGTGTGAGGTCGTCCGCGTACATTGTCTCGCTCGAAAGCTCGCCGTGGGCGAGTCCCGCCTTGTGGGCGGCTTGCATGCCGTCGACCAGCGTGACGAGATGCCTCACATACTCGGAGGTCTCGCGGGTCGTTTCCGTGAACGCTGGGTCGTGGGCGAGACGCCGCAGCGCCACGCCGCGGATTTGAGGGTAGAGAACGGCGAAGAGACCCGAAGCCGCGATGGTGCCCGTGGGAGGGAGCAGCGCGGGATGCTCCGGCAGGCGCGCGATCGCGCGGCGCTTCAGGACCGGGTCGTCCGGGGCACCGATCTCCATCAGCGCTTCGTGGCCCTCTGCGCGGAGGGCGATGCTGTACACGGGACGCGGGCCGGTGCCGCCCTTCTTCTCGCTGATCTCCACCGTACCCAGCAGATCCTGCCGGGTGATGAAGATCCAGGGCCAGGCATGAGTGCGCTTCGTCAAGGCCTGCACGAGATCCCGGTCTTCCCAGGATTCGCTGCGGTCCGTGACCTCGAAGCCGTTGTGTTCGGCGAAGCGCGCGAGCACGTGCCCCGTGAGGGGATACATGCGTCCGCCGTAGCGCGTGCCGATGTCTTGCTGGTGATCACGCATCTGGCGCAGGAAGGCCAGCATGCCGTATTGCGATTCGAACGTGCTGGTGTGAACGCTGAACACTCCGTCGGGACCGAGGACGCGGTTCGCTTCGGCGAGGTAGCGGAAGAACTCCTCGGCTTCGATGTGGATGAACACGTCGAAGCTGAACACGAGATCGAAGTGACCATCTGCGAAGGGCTGCAGGCCGCGACCGTCGAGGAGCACTGTCTTTGGTGCGCGACGACAGGCGCTGCTTGCGCGCTCGAGCATCTTCGGGCTGATGTCGCAGAGCGTGAGGTCCACGCCCGCGTCCTCGAACATGCGACTGAACTTGCCGCCGCCGGGTCCGATCTCGAGCACGCGCGCGCCCGGTTTCAGGTACGGCTTCGCAAAGCGATCGAACACCCACTGCGTGCGCGCGGAGGGTGTCCACTCCACACCGAGCACGCCATCGTGACGCACGCCATCGCCGTCGCCATGCACTTCCCAGCGCTGGCTGTAGACATCCCAGAAACTACCGTGGTCGAAGGCCGGCTTGGTGGCGGACATGTCGGGACATCATATGACGCTGCCGGGGGGGGGAGCTCAAGGCCGTATGCGCATCTGGCGGAAGGTCGCCGTCATGGGCGCGCCCTTGTGCAATTGCAAAGCGAGGTGGTCACCCGGGCTCTCATCGCGTAGCGCCACGGTTTCCAGCCCATTCAGGCGAATCCGGATTTCCGCTCCGCGTGCGCTGACCTGCAGGTGATTCCAACCCCCACGGTCAAGACTCGGACCAATCATGAGGCCGTCGGCTTTGGCGAGGACGCCCCGACCGCCTTCGTCATACAGCGATCCCCACCAGACGTCACCAAGGTCGGCTTGCAATCCCGTCACAGTGCCGCGGGCATCGACATTCGAATGAAACTGCACGCCGCTGTTGCCGGAGGGAAGCAGCACCTCGCATTCCAGGGAGAAATCGCGCCACTGGCCGGGCAGAACGAGAAAGACGTTCTGCTCCAGGTCCTTGGCGCTGCCGCGGAGTTCTCCGGCTGCGAAGGTCCAGAGGTCCTTGCGTCCCGAGCAGTCCTCGAGTCCGTGCGCGAGGAGCGGTTGCCATGGGCTTGGGACGGCTGGTGCTGAGGGCTGCGGGTTCGTTGCGAGGAGGAACGCTGCGAGATCACGCACCTCAAGGAGTGTGAGCGGATCGAGCAGGCCATCGGGCATGGCGGAGAGTGGCGAGAGCCGACGCTCTTCGATGTTGGCGACCGGGATTGCGTGGGTCACGCCTTCGCGGTCCAGGACGGAGACTGTCGTGCCGTCATCGCGCGTGACCAGCCCGCTGATCAGTTGCTGATCGTGCGTGAAGATCTGGTGACTCCGGTACTGATCGGAGACATGCCGTGAAGGCTCCATGATGGCGACGAGAAGGTCGTCGAGACCCAGCCGCGCTTCGACGCTCGCCAGATCGGGGCCGCCCGCATGGCCGAGCCCTGCGCGTTGGTGACACGCGGCGCACTGGCGTTGGAACACGCGTGCACCTTCGGCGAGATCCTTGTCCGGAGCAGCGAGGGATTGCAACAGATAATCGCGCACACGTGCGCGTTCGCGCTTCCAGCCGCCGCCCTCCACGCCACGCTGTGCTGGTGGTGCTGCCAGTGCGACGAGCGCGGCCTTCTCACTCTCGGGAACGCGGACCATCAAGCGACGCAGCATCGCATCGAGAAAACCGCCGTAGCTGTGGCCGCCCGGGCGCAACTTCAGGACCCTGAGACGCTGCAGCAAGGAAGGGAGCTTTGCGGCGTCGAGCGGCGTCGAGAGATTCGAGAGCGCCAACAGGAGATGGAGCGCATCTTCGGGATCTGCAGCAGCCTCGAAGAGTGCGAGGAGTTTCTTCTGAGCCGCTGCTCCGCCGCAGTGGGCGAGCGAGAGCACGAGATCCCGGTCGAGTGCGGCCGAGCCTGTGGGCAACAAGGCTGCAAGCTTCTGGCCGACGTCCACGCGCGGTTCCGGTCGCGGTTCTGCCGCGAGGGTTTCCGGTCGTGCGCAACAGAGAGCCAGTTGCAGCGCGCGCGCGGCTACGAGGCGCACTTCAACGGGGTGCGTCCCCACGAGAACCTCGAGGCAGGCATCCAGCAGCGCCAACCCCTTCACATCCGCAGCCGCGAGGTGTTTTCGTGCGAGGGCGAGCAGTGCCTCCGCACGCACGGCGGGCAGGGGATGGCTGTGCGCGACCGCCGCAAGAGCCTGTGCGGGGCGTCGGCCCAATGCACGCGCCGCGAGAAAGCGCCGCGTGCGATCGGGGCTGGCGAGTTCCGCCACCAGAGCGGCGAAGGCAGTGTTGCCGTCGAAGAGGGGCAGCTCTCGTGCACGCGCAGTAGCTGGTGATGGGCCGGGCTCCAGCGCTTCCATGCGCAGCAGAGCGCCAGCGAGTCCGCGTCCGCCTACGCTCACGAGCAGGCGTTCTTCCTTGTCGAACGCGAGATCCGTCACAGGCAAGGGGCGCCCGGACAGGAGCACTGCGGAAGTCGCTGTCCAAGTCGAGGCGGATGGCTGCGGCGTGAAAGCGAGGATGCGTCCTTGCGACCAGTCCGCTGCGAGAATGGTGCGGCGGAACTTATTGCCGAAGCGCTTCGCATCGCACCACAGCACGCCGGTTGGTGAACCGCGTCCCGCATCAGCCATGGGCGGCAGCGTGTCCGCATGATGCGCGGGGGACTTGGCTGTCGCCGCGCGCCAGCCGTAGTCGCCGCCTGGCACGGCATGCACAAGGCGCACCTGACGGTGCCATGGCATGCCGATGTCCCACTCCATGTCGGAGTCGAAAGTGAAGAGCGCGCCAGCGTCGTCGTACGTCGCGTCGTAGGCGTTGCGGAAACCCGCGGCGAAGCGTTCGAGAACTCGCGTCGCGGGATCGAAGAGCAGAAGGCTTCCTCCGGGTGCGCGGATGCCCACGGCATGGCCGTTCGGGTCTTCGATGCGAGGCAGGGGATGGCCTTCGTAGACGGTGTCGAAGGGGCTTGTTGCGGCGACCGGATGCAGTGGCTGCACATGATTGCCCAGCACCAACAGCAAGCGACCATCTGGCGCGCCGAGGATGGCGTGCGGCCCGTGCTCGCCCATTTCGCCCGCGAGCGGCAAGAGCAGTTCCGCCTTCCGCGGCAGTGGGCCCGGAGCAAGGCGGTGCACGCCCGTGCCTGCGTCGGAACGCGCCATGGCGAAGGCCGTGCCATCAGCGAGGAAGTGCAGTCCTTGGCAGCCCGTGAGATCGGGGCAGAACTTCTCAGCGGCTTCGAAGCAGCCATCCGCATTCGCATCCACGAGTTGGAGCAACCCCTTTTCGATGGACGAAACGACGACAGCGCCGTCGCGCGCTGTGGCGACGAGGATAAGCGATCCGAATCCTTCTGCGGCCACCTCTACGCGGAACCCCTCCGCGGGCAGGAGGATGCGCGCCGTCGTCTGGCCGTCAGGGAGCACGCGCTGAGCTGCAAGGACAAGTGACAGCGCGAAGAGGGGGATGATCTGTATCAAACGAGGCCGCATGGCGTGGATTGCAAGGGTTCAGAGGCGGGCTGTCCAGTGCGGAGTTGGCACTCAGTGGCGGTGTGCGGCGTTGTTTTTCGACAGGGGCGCATGGTTGGGGCCCGCGCGCCCCGTTGGGATCATGGCGCGACCAACTTCCCAGCGAATCTTCCGGAGCAATGTCCAAATGAATCCCGTGCTGAAGTCTTGGGTGGATGAAATCGCCGCGCTCACCGCGCCGGCCAGCGTGTATTGGTGCGACGGCAGCGATGCGGAAGATCAGCGCATCAAGGCCGCCTTGGTTGCGGACGGGACCTTCACACCCCTGAATGCCGAGAAGTTCCCCGGAGGGTTCTGGTCTCGCTCGCACCCGAGCGACGTCGCCCGCACGGAGCAGTGCACCTTCATCTGCTCCGAGCATGCGGAGGACACGGGCCCCAACAACAATTGGATGGACCCAGTCGAGGCGCGCCAGCATCTGCAGAAGTTGTTCAGCGGCTGCATGAAGGGCCGCACCATGTACGTGATCCCGTACTGCATGGGGCCCCTCGGGTCCCCACTCTCGAAGATCGGCATCGAGATCACTGACAGCGCCTATGTCGTCGCCAACATGCGCATCATGTCGCGCATGGGGAAGGCGGCCCTCGATCAACTCGGCAACTCGAACGACTTCTGCCGCGGCGTGCACAGCCTCGGCCAACTTGAGCCCGCCTCGCGCATCATCGCGCACTTCCCGGAGACGCGCGAGATCTGGAGCTTCGGTTCCGGCTACGGCGGCAACGCGCTCCTCGGCAAGAAGTGCTTTGCGTTGCGCATCGCCTCCGTGCAGGGACGCGACGAGATGTGGATGGCCGAGCACATGCTCATCCTCGGTCTCGAATCACCTGCCGGCGAAACCATCTACGTCGCAGCGGCGTTCCCGAGCGCCTGCGGCAAGACCAATCTCGCCATGCTCGAACCGCCCGCGGCCTTCAAGGGCTGGAAGGCCTGGTGCGTGGGTGACGACATCTGCTGGATGCGTCCGGGCCCGGATGGACGGCTCTGGGCCATCAATCCCGAGGCGGGTTTCTTCGGCGTCGCTCCGGGGACCAGCAACAAGACCAACACCAACGCCATGGCGATGGTGCACAAGAACTCGATCTTCACGAACACGGCCATGACCGACGAGAAGACGCCCTGGTGGGAAGGGATGGATGGTGCACCACCCGCTCACGCCATCGATTGGCAGGGGAAGGACTGGACGCCCGAAAGCGGCACCAAGGGTGCGCACCCGAACAGCCGTTTCACCGTCCCCGCTGGGAACTGCAAGATGCTCTCGCCGAAGTTCAACGACCCGATGGGTGTGCCCATCAGCGCGATCATCTTCGGCGGTCGCCGTGCGAAGACAGCGCCGCTCGTGTTCCAGTCCTTCGACTGGCAGCACGGCACGTTTGTCGGAGCCGCGATGGCTTCTGAGACAACGGCGGCAGCCGCTGGTGCCGTGGGCGTGGTGCGCCGCGATCCCATGGCCATGCTGCCCTTCTGTGGCTACGACTTCGGGAGCTACTTCGCGCACTGGCTGAAGGTGGGCAAGGCCGTCAAGAATCCTCCCGCCGTGTTCCATGTGAACTGGTTCCGTACCGATGCGGACGGCAAGTTCCTCTGGCCCGGTTTCGGCGACAACATGCGGGTGCTCGACTGGGTGCTTGAGCGCGTGGCGGGTCGCGGCGAGTCAGAGAAGACTGCGATTGGCTGGGTGCCGAAGGCTTCGAGCCTCAAGCTTGAGGGAAGCGGTGTCGAGCCTGCAGCGATGAAGGAGCTCCTCCACATCGACCGCTCGCTGTGGAAACAGGAAACAGCAGACATCGAGAACTTCTTCGGCAAGTTCGGCGATCGCATGCCGAAGGAAATGCACACCGAGCTGGCATCGCTGCGCCTTCGTCTTGGCTGATGGGTGCGCGCCCTGACGGAGCCGGACGCGGCTCCGTCAGAACTCGAATTCGACCCTGTTTTCACCGTCGGCGTGGAGCGTGATGGTCTTCTCGACCTTGCGCTCCGATCCGTCGTGGGTCGTGGCAATGAGCTTGCACGGCCCTGCCGCCAGCCCACGTTTCAGCACCCGGCGCCCTGGCTGCAACCACGCGTGCTCCTGCTGCTCGCCACACTGGATCGAGACACTCGCGCCATCCACGTTGCGATCGGAGTTCGGATCGAACTGCAGCGTGAGCGTGCAGCCGAGGCTCGCGCGGAAGAGCACGCCGGTGCGCAGCGCATCCAGACCGAGTTCGATGCCTTTCACGTTGCCGGGCACGATGCCTCCGCCGCTGAAGGCGAGGTCCCACGTTCCTTCGGAGAGATAGCGCACGGCGTAGCGCCCTTCTGCATCGGTGACGACGGGATCACCACCACCGACGCTGAAACTCATGATTTCGTTGTCATCGTCGCCGGCAGTGGCCACCATGAACGCACCTGTCATCGTGTTGGAGCTGTCTTGTTCTCCGGGGGCGCGGCGCTTTGTCGCCTGCACGCGCACATGGGCGAGGGGGGCACCCGTCTTGTCGTTCAGCACCTGACCCTCGATGGTGCCTCCAGGCAGCGTGATCTCCGCTGTGGCCGTGGCGCGTGGCAGGACATTGACATCAACCTTGGCGCTGGTGTCGCTGCCTGAAGGCCGCGCGATGAGCGTGAACTCACCCGGCTTCTGGCGCTCGAAACGAAAGCGTCCGTCCGCATCGGTGGTGGTCGGAACTCCGCCACCTCCGAAGATTGAGTTGCCCATCATCACCATGCCGAGGCCGCCTTCCTTGGGCTGCTCGCGCTGCTTCGGCGCAATCTCCACTTGCACACCCGGAACCGGTCGTCCGGCAGAGCGCACCACACCCGTGACGAGACCCACTGGCGGAAGCGCGAGATCCACGCGGGTGACCGAGCCTGAAGTCACATCGCAGCGTGTCCATCCGGCGCGCGAAGGAGCGCTCTCGCCGCTGTCCGCAAAGATCATGACGTGGCGATCCGCACTGCGCGGCTGGCCGTCGAGGCGCAGGTCCCAAGGTCCCGGGATCACGCCATCGATGCGGTATTTGCCTTCGGCATTGGCGATGGATTGCAGCTCGTCCTGCATGGGCCGCCGGTCGCCCTTCTCGCGCACGGCTCGCGCGGTGATGGTCGCGTGAGGGAGAGCTTTCCCTTCCTCATCCTTCACGAGGCCTTCGATGCTGCCGCCGGCACGCAGTGCGAGGCGCAAGGCCTCGGGTGATTCCTGCGGGAGTTTCACGGAGAGGCGTTCACTGTCGGCAAAGAGATCATGTTCAGCGATGAGCGATCCTGATCCTGCAGGCAGGCCAGTGATCTTGAAGCGCCCTTCTGCGTCACTCACGACGTGCTGCATGGCGGCATCAGAGTTGCGTGCGGTGGGTGCGCTGGCCGGCGCAACTCTCCCCGGGAAACTCACCATGGCCTCACGCGCCTGCTGTGACTGACCGCTCACGCCGCTGGAGGAATTGAAGCTCACCCGCGCGCCCGCGACCGTTGCGCCCGCGGGATCGATGACCACACCGGCCACTTCGCACTGCTTGTCGAGGGTGACATCAAGGCGCTGCACAGTGCCGGCGGCTGCGGCCACATTGTCGTAGCGCACTCGCGCGTGACCGTCCGCAGTGAAGGTGAGAGTGAACGCTGCCTCCGTGAGATTGCTGACGGCATAGATGCCGTCGGTCAGGGGCACGCAGGCCAGTGCGGCTGCCTCGGCACCGCTGAGGGCCTTCGGTTGAGTGCGCGTTGCACCGTCAGCGGGATCGAAGTTCTCCCACGCTCCGCGTCGCACGGTGGCGTTGAAGCTCGTGAGCGCCACACCCTCGGAGGACTTCACCACTCCCCACACAACCCCTGCCCGGCGGAGGCGAATGGTGGTTTCGCCTTGCATGAGTTCGACCTGAGCGGGCAGGAATCGCTCACATGCCACGCTGGCTTTCAGATGGAGGTCCACGGGCACGTTTTTCAGGTGGAAACGGCCGCTCGCATCCGTGCTGAGACGTTGGGGTCTCACACGGGGTGGACCGTTGCCTTCAAAGTCGGCCAGTTCAGTTGCGGGCGCACCTTCACTCACGCGCACCACAGCGCCACTGATTGCAGTGCCTGCCTCATCGGTGATGAGGCCTCTGCGCTCCGCTCCCTCGGGGAGGACGAGTTTGAGGTCGTCGGCGCCGCTTTCGGCCGCGGTTTCGGTGCCGAGGGCACTGCCTTCCTCGCGTGCGCTCACGCGCAGTTGATCGGTGGGCAGGCCCTGGATGCAGAATCGCCCCTCGGAATCGCTCATGGCTGCGCGTTGGCCGCTGGCTGGGGGCTCGAATCCGTTCCTGAAGAAGGAGAAGGCACTCGGACGCTTGGCGCGCTCGGCGACGACGCGCACTCCGGCTGCGGGAGCGCCATGGGCCGTGAGCACGATGCCGCGCACCGCGGCGCCACGAGCAGCAACGAGAGTTCCGAAATCATGATCTGTTGCGCTCAAGCGCACGGGTTGTGACTTCACTTCCAGTGCAGCGAGTGGCGTTGCGCGGAGCACCACGGTGGTGCCGGTGGCGATGCCGGCGAACTTGAAGCGTCCGTCCGTTCCGGTTGCGCCGCTGCGTCGTTCGTCGCGCAGGCGTCCGAGTTCGATGCGCTTCATCTCGAGGGCGAGTTGTGCGCCGGCCACCGGTGAACCGTCGGTACTCACGATGCGGCCGGAAACAGTGACCCCCGAGGCCACAGGTGCCGCATCCTCCACAGCTTTGTCCTCGCTGCCATCGAAGGGGCTTGCGGGAATCGGAGCGAGGAGCACATTCAAGTTTGCAACGACAGCGCTGTCATTCGACGCATCCAGCGCGCCAGCAGCGGGAACCGTGGATTCGAGTGCGAGCGGCTGAGCCTCTTCATTCGAGCAGAGCAGCCAGATGCCGGCCGCGAGGAACAGCACGGAAAACAGCACGAGGATGGTGCGCATGGGACCCATCTCCTTGGATGCCGGGTGTGGAGGCATCCAATTTACTCCATCAACGAAGTGGCTTGCTTGCGGCTCCGCGAGGAGGCGCCTACCTTGGGGGGGCGGCTTGCGCGCGGCACCGCCATCGAGGTCGCATGTGCGGATTCGTCGGCATCTTCGGGCTTGATGGCACTGACGTGGCGCCGGAGATCTATGAAGGTCTCCTGGCGGTGCAGCACCGCGGTCAGGATGCAGCGGGCATCACGACATTCACCAACGCGTTCCATGTGCGCAAGGCACGCGGTCTCGTAGCGGATGTCTTCAGCGGCGGGGATATGCGCGCTCTCCGCGGCAACCTCGGCGTGGGGCATGTGCGCTATCCGACCGTCGGTGGCGGCGCGGATGAGGATGCCCAACCCTTCCATCACACCTACCCCCTCGGTGTGGCCATGGCCCACAATGGCAATGTCACCAACTACGTCGAACTCACCCGTGACCGCTTCCTGAACCGCGGCACGCGCTTGAACAGCACTTGCGATGTGGAGGCGATTCTCTGGGTCTTTCAGGATGCGCTGAGCCGCCGCCTCCGCGCTCACGACGACATCACTGCGGATGATGTGTTCGCCGCCGTCGCAGTGGTGCACGAGAAGGTGCGCGGGGCCTACAGCGTGGTGGCCACCATCGCGGATCTGGGGCTGGTCGCATTCCGCGATCCCTTCGGTATCAAGCCCATGGTGTTCGGTGAGCGCACGACACCGGATGGCACGAGTTTCATGTGTGCGTCTGAATCCGTGGTGTTGGATGTGAATGGCTACAAGCGCACGGTCGAGATCGGAGCCGGCGAGGCGCTCTTCATTGATCGCACGCGTGTGGTGCATCGCCGCGAAGTGACGCGCAAGGCACACCGTCCGTGCATCTTCGAGTTCGTCTACTTCGCGCGCCCGGATTCGTTCCTCGACGATATCTCGGTCTACAAGACGCGGCGCCGTTTCGGTGAAGCACTCGCTGCGCAATGGAAGGCGGCGGGCAATCCCGGGCCGGATGTGGTCATTCCCATCCCTGATTCCTCGCGAGATGCGGCGCTCGCTTTCGCGGATGCGATTGGCGTCTCCTGCCGCGACGGTTTCGTGAAGAACCGCTACATCGGGCGCACCTTCATCATGCCGGACCAGAAGGCGCGCACGCATTCCGTGCGGCGGAAGCTCAACACCATCGGCCTCGAGTTCGAGGGCAAGCATGTGCTGCTCGTGGACGACTCCATCGTGCGCGGCACCACCTCGCGGCGCATCGTGGAGATGGCGCGCGCAGCCGGCGCACGCGAAGTGTCCTTTGCTGTCACGAGCCCGCCGCTCGTCGCACCCTGCCCCTATGGCATCGACATGGCCAGCAAGCGCGAGTTCGTGGCTACGGACAGGAGCATCGACGAAGTGGCGCGTTTCCTCGGTGTGGACCGGCTGGTCTACCTCGAACGCGAAGCCATGAATGAGGCTGCCAAGGCCGGCAATCCGCGCATTGAGGAGTTCTGCAATGCCTGCTTCAACGGGGAATATCCGACGGGCGACATCAGCGTGGAGCGCTTGACGCTGCTTGAAGCCGAGCGTGAGCAGCACGGAGCGCGCGTCGGACAACAGACGTGATCGTCTCGACCTTCAATGTGAACAGCGTGCGAGCCCGCGCCGAGCGGGTCGCGGGATTTCTCGCAGCGCGGCGGCCGGATGTGCTCTGCCTGCAGGAAACGAAAGTTGAAGACGCGCTCTTTCCGCATGAGCTCTTCGGACCCCTCGGCTGGCATGTGCGCGCCTACGGGCAGAAGACCTGGAACGGCGTCGCCATCGCTGTGCGGGACGGGCTCGAAGAGAAGGACGTGCACTGCGGCCTCGCGGGCACCGAGGAGGAGGCGGGCCGCAGGCTCATCGCGCTCACAGTCGGGGACCTCCGCATCATCAACGTCTATGTGGTGAATGGCCAGGAGGTGGGCAGCGCGAAATTCGAAATGAAGCTCCGCTTCCTCGCTGCGCTGAGGGACTTTCTCGCGGACGAAATCAGCCGTCACGAGAAGCTCATCATCGTGGGCGATTTCAATATTGCTCCTGCCGACCTCGATGTGCACGATCCCGCGCACTGGGACGGCAAGGTGCTTTGCTCAGCGGAAGAACGCGCTGCGCTCACAGCCATGAAGGCTCTCGGCCTCGGCGATCTCTTCCGCGTCATGCACCCTGAAGCGCGCGAGTTCTCTTGGTGGGATTACCGCATGCTGGGTTTCCCCAAGAATCTCGGGCTGCGCATCGATCTCATTCTTGCAACCGCTGCAGCGGCGAAGGCGGCGCAACGCTGTTGGATTGATCGCGATGAGCGCAAGGGCAAGAACGCCTCCGACCACGCGCCCGTGCTGGCTGAGTTCGGCTGAAGCCGGACCCACCGCCCACAAAGGGGAAGACCGGAGACGCACGCGAGGGAAAGCGCGGTCCCCGGTCTCGGGCGGCACCTTGGAGGGGCGAAAGGAGGAAATGCCCGCCAGCGCCCGCGAGGGCACCGCTCCAAGACGCTGCGCACCTCCGGTCGGGCCGGAGGGCAAGGGACAATGTAGTGGGTCGGGCGCCGCTGATGCAAGCGGCAATTGATCGACAAAGCGCATGGCGCTGATGCGGCCGCAAGGTCTTGCGGCCCATGGCCGCATGCTGTGAGGAAAGTAGCGAAGGGAGTGCGCTGAGCCTTGCTCAGGCACTCTTCAAGGCTGAGGCGGCGAGTTCTGCGCAGGCGCGGCCGACTTCCGAGCACTTCGCGGCCTTGGCTTCACCCACCATGTCGTAGGTGAGGGGAGCGCCTCGTTCGAGGAGTGCGCGTACCGCTTCTTCGATGGCCGCGCCGGCGCGGATGAGCTTGGTGTCCTTCTTGCGGCGGCCGAGCCAGTCGCAGGCTTCCTTCGCCGCGAGGATCATGGCGATGGGGTTCACCTTGTCCTGACCGGTGTATTTCGGTGCGGAGCCGTGGATGGGCTCGAACATGGCGTGGTTATCGCCGATATTCGCGCCCACCGCGACACCCATGCCGCCCTGCAGGACCGAGGCGAGGTCAGTCACGATGTCGCCGAACATGTTCGTGGTCACGCACACGTCGTAGTACTCGGGCTGCGTGATGAGCCACTGCGTGAAGGCATCGACGATGGCCGTCTCTTTCTCGATCTCTGGATACTCGCGGCCGATCTCGAAGAAGATGTCCCTGAACATGCGGCAACCGTCGAGGACGTTGTCCTTCACGATGGCGGTGACGCGCTTCTTGCCGTCCTTGGGTGCACCGGTCTGGCGCGCGCGGCAAAGCTCGAACGCCTTCCTGATGACGCGCGCAGATCCTTCGCGCGTGATCACGCGCACGTCGACGCCGACCTTGCCCGTGCCGCCCGGCTTCAGGATGCCGCCGATGCCGGCGTAGAGCCCTTCCGTGCCTTCGCGCACGAAGAGGATGTCCACCTTGCCGGGCTTCCACACCTGCACACGTTCGCCGTGAATGCGGTGCGTGACGCCGGGGTAGAGCTTCACCGGACGCACATTGGCGTAGAGCTCGAGGCGCGTCCGATTGCCGATCACAGGCGACCAGCCGGCCATGTTGCCGTCGGGCATGGTGAGGGGACCGCCGCTGCCATCGGGATCGGGCCAACCCACGGCACCGAGAAGAATCACATCCGCGGCGCGGCACTTTTCGACGCTGCCGGCGGGCCAATCGGTCTTCCGGCCGTTGGCGAGGTAGTACTGCCCGCCGCAGGGGATCTCTGTCACCTGCCACTGGATCTCGAGGGGTTTGCTGACCGCCTCAAGGACGCGCATGCCTTCGCGCAGCACTTCCGGTCCGATGCCGTCGCCCGGCAGAGTGACAAGGTTGTAGGCCATGCCGCCGTGTTAGCAGCGCCGTGCCCGGGATCGAAGCACAGAACCGTGTTTCCGCTGGCTCAACCCTTCTTCGCGGGCTTCGCAGTTCCGGCCATGCAGCCGAGGAAGTCCTTCGGGCGTGGTGTGAAGAGCGGGAAGAAGTCCTTCGGCGTGTCGAAGTTGAAGGTGCCCTTCAGGACTTCGGCGAAGACCTGCCGGAAATCAATGCTCACGCGGAGATCGCGGCCGTCTTCGAGGTTCTTCGATTCGAGGCTGCCATAGTCGCCGTAGACCTTGCCGCCGGCGACATTGCCGCCGAGGAGGAACATGCACGAGCCGCGGCCGTGATCCGTGCCGCGGTTGCCGTTCTCCGCGACGGTGCGGCCAAACTCCGTCATCACGAGGACATTCACGCGCGCGAAAGCGGGGCCGAGGTCGGTCGCGAAAGCCGCCATGGCATCGGCGAGCGTCTTGAGCGTGCGCTGCATGGAGCCGTCCGTCGCGCCTTCGCCTTGATGCATGTCCCAGCCGCCGTAGTCGAGAGCCGCCACTTGCAGCCCCGCGCCGTTCTTGATGACGCGGCTGATCATGGAGAGGCGCTGTGCGAGTTGATCGCGCCCGTAGAGGTCCGCGCGCTGGCCACCCGGCGGTTCCTTCTCGATCACGTCCCAGAAGTGGCGCAGCGTCTCGATGGTGTGGCGGCCGACGGCAACCGCTTCCTCGCGGCCGCGCGCTGCGCCGCTGGTGTCCATCGCGTCACCGCCGTCCATCATCTCGCCGCTGCGATAGACATCATCGAAGAGGTCGAGGAGGCCTTCGCTGTCGTTGCGGCGGAGTTGCGGCACTGCGAGTACCGGTTGCTGGCCGCGGAGGGAGCGCGGCAGGAGCCCCTGCATGGCGAGAGCCTTCAATTGTGTGTCCGATTGGGCCTTTGATTCCCGGAGGAAGCGGTTCAACCAACCCTGCTTCATCAGGCGATCGCCGGGCGCTGCGTACTCCATGAAATCCTGGGCATCGAAGTGCGAGCGCGTGGGATGCGGCGAACCGGTGCCGAGGAGCGGCGCGAACTGCTTCGCGTCCCAGAATGGTTTCAGCGCGCTCATCGCGGGGTGGAGGCCGTAGCGGCCATCGAGCTTCACCACGCCAGGTTCCTCGGGCGTCGATTCCGCATTGATGCTGATTTGCGGACGCACGTTGGCGTAGGTCTTGTCCGCCCATGGCACACAGAGGTTCAGCGCATCGGCGCCGCCGCGGAGATAGATCACCACCAGCGCTGGAAGTTCCGCGCGCGGAGTGGAAGCCGTGCGTGCCTCGGCGAAGAGCGACGGCACGCCTCCCAGAAGCGGCCCTGCGAGGAGGAAGCCCGCAGAAGCGGCGAGGAAATCGCGCCGACCATCATCAAAGTTCTTGCACTGGTTCATGGATCACCTCACTGCTGCTGGAATTCAGGACTGCCGATGAGCACGCACACGAGATCCCGTGCGAGCGCGAGCCGTCCGGCGGCATCGCCCGCGCCACCCTTGGCAACGCGCTGGAGAACGAGCCGCTCCACGACCGCGGAGGTCGCTGGCCCGAGGCCCTGCGGTACGAGGCGCTCCGTGAGCTTCGTTGCGAGTTCCACCGGATCCGTCGGCAGGTCCGCGTAGAAGGCCGGCGGGATCACCACGCCGCGCACGCCATCGCGAGCGAGGGTGAGTGCGAAGCGCCAGCGCAGAGCCATCACGCCCGGATCGCGCCAAGCCTCGGCGGTTTCCGCCCAGCCCGTCGGATCCTCCATGCCGTAGATGCGCAGCCCGAGTTGGCCGATGCTTTCCACGACCGCTTCGTAGTTCGTCACGGTGGCGCCGGTGGCGCGCAAGGCACTCACCACGAACTCGAATGGCGTCTTGAACTTCGCCATGTAGTGCTCGCGCGAATAGAACGCCGGGTGGGTGAGGATGGCTTTCACCACTGCGCGGAGATCACCTTTCGTCTGGCGGAACGTGTCTTTCGCTGCATTGACGATGGCATCCGGCGGATCATCACTCACCAGCCAGCGCACGAGCTTCTTCGCAATGAACCCGGCGGTGTTCTCGTGGTTGATGAGGCGCTTCAGCACCGCCTCGCCTTCGTTCACGCCGTCCTCGCGCCGACCTTCCTGCAGCGCGCGGCCGAGCACGACCTTGGGTTCGGTGTCGTGCAGGTCCTCGCGATAGACAAAGCCCGTGCCGTCCTTTGCTTCGAAGTCCACGGACCAGCCGGTGAAGGCGCGTGCCACTTCGGTCACGTCTTTCTGTGTGTAGCCGTTGTCCACGCCGAGCGTGTGCAACTCCATCAATTCGCGGGCGTAGTTCTCGTTGAGTCCGGATTGACGCGCGATTTCCACGCGTTCACGCGCGGCTTGCTCGGAGCCGGTCTCGCGACGCACGCGGCGCTCCAACATGCGCAGTTCAGAGCGCGGCGGGGCGCGGCGCGAAAGCGCGTTGTCGAGATAGACGAGCATGGCCGGATGGTGGGCCGTAGCACTCAGCATGTCGCCAAAGTTCCCGAGGATGAACGGGCGCAGCGCGTGTTCTTCGTAATGGGTCGCGGTTGCGCCGACGGATTCCTTGCTCACATCCACGTTGAAGTGGTTGCGCCAGAAATCTGCGAGCACTTCATGCAGTTGCCGCTCGGAGGAGAGGGCACGATGCACAACCACCTGTCTCAATTCGTTGGCAGCGAGGCGGCGGATTTCATCCCGGCGCTGGCCGGCGGTCAGCAGCGTCTGCAGGTCGCGGAAGTTCTTGCCGAGGGTCTTGTAGCGGGCAAGGTCCTGATCGAGCGCTGCATCAAGAGCGGGATCGGCAGCGAGCTCCTTCTCGATCCACCTTTCGAGGCCTGTTGCACGAATGGCGGCCACATCGCCCGGTCGCGCGCCGTACGAAAGCCGCGAGAGTGCATGGGCGATGCGCTCTGTCTCCGAGAGCGGCGTGAGCTGAGCAGGCCGCGCTCCCGGCTGCTGGGCGAGCATGAGAGATGCAAGGGTGAGAACAACGAGGATGTGCTGGACCTGCGCGCGCATGGAGTGGCTCCGCCACAAGGCCCCGCCAGTCTACAGCCGGGACCTTGTCGCTGCCGTGTTCCGGATCAACGCACGCGGCGGACTCAGTAGGCCCGGGCGAAGACCACCCGTCCGGCGCTCGGCGCACCGGAGACCGGATCGGTGCCTGCTTCGCGCAGAGCCACCATTCCGTCGGCCGTCGCGAGGCTTTCCGCCGCGGGAATGCAGCGAATGGTCGCCTTCGTTTCTTCCTTGATGCGTGCTTCGGTGGCCGCCGTGCCATCCCAGTGCATGAGGAAGAAGCCGCCGCCCTCAAGGCGGGCCTTGAAGTCGGCGTAGTCATTCACGACGAAGGTGCGCGCCGTGCGCATGGCCAGAGCCCTGTCGAACAGGGCCTGTTGCGCGGACCTGAGCGTTGCATCCAGCCACGCTGCCGTGAGGCCTGCGGCGTCGACGATGTTTTTTGCGCGATCCACGCGCGTCACCACCACGGCCTTGCCGTTGGCGAGGTCGCGGGGTCCCACTTCGATGCGCACGGGCACGCCGCGCTGCTCCCAGTGGAAGAACTTCTCCGGAGGGCGCAACCCATCCCGGAGATCGAGCACGATGCGGCGTCCGGTGCCGGGCTGCACGACGGTCTCGATCTCGCCGCGGACCAGTTTCGCGCCGGCGCCTTCACCCGCGAGTTGCTGCTGAAGCTGGCGCGCGTAACCGAGCACGGCTTCGCGCTCCTCGTCTTTTCTGTAGATGGGCACGATGGCAACAGAGACGGGTGCGATGGCCGGCGGCAGCACGAGCCCTTCATCATCGGAGTGGGTCATGATGACGCCACCGATGAGGCGCGTGCTCACACCCCAACTGGTTGTGAACACGTGTTCCGTCTTCTGATCGCGGGTCTGGAACTTGATGTCAAAGGCCTTCGAGAAGTTCTGCCCGAGGTTGTGGCTGGTGCCGGCCTGCAGCGCCTTTCCGTCCTGCATCATGGCCTCGATGCAGTAGGTGCGATCGGCGCCGGCGAAGCGTTCGGCCGCGGATTTTTCGCCCTTCAGGACCGGAATCGCAAGCACGTTCTCCGCGAATTCGGAGTACACATCGAGCATGCGGAGCGTTTCTTCTTCGGCCTCAGCCGGCGTTTCGTGCGCGGTGTGGCCTTCCTGCCAGAGGAACTCCATGGTGCGCAGGAACAGCCGTGTGCGCATTTCCCAGCGCACCACATTCGCCCACTGATTGATGAGCAGCGGGAGATCGCGCCAGCTTTGCACCCACTGCGCGTAGGTGTGGCCGATGATGGTCTCCGAAGTGGGGCGCACGATGAGAGGCTCTTCGATCTCGCCGCGGGGCTTCAAGCCGCCCGCGCCGTCGGATTCGAGGCCTGAGTGCGTCACCACCGCGCACTCCATGGCGAAGCCCTCCACGTGTTTCGCTTCCTTGGCGAGGAAGCTCATGGGGATGAAGAGCGGGAAGTACGCATTCACGTGCCCTGTGGCCTTGAAGCGCGCATCCAACTGGTCGCGGATGAGTTCCCAGATCCCGAAACCGTGCGGCTTGATGACCATGCAGCCGCGCACGGGCGAGTGGTCGGCGAGGTCCCCGGCCGCAATGACGTCGAGGTACCACTGCGCATAGTCCTTGGCACGGGTCGTGATGTTGGTGGCCACGGGAGTCTCCGCCCGCAGAAAGCAGGCGCGCCATGATGAACGACCACCGGCACTCGCAAAAGCGGAGGGCTCCTGTGCATGGGGCCGGGTGCCGGTCATACTGGCGCCCGCGGCAGGTGCCGCACTCCGCCTCGGGGTCACCGCCATGGACATCGTCTACGACATCCTCACTACGCTCGCCGGCATCGCGACGTTTGCTGTCACGGTCTCCCTCATCGAGCAGATCGGACGCCGCCTCACGCCCGTGCCCGCAGAGGCCCGGCAGATCTTTGATGATCGCGAGCTCATGTCGCGCTCTCGCAAGGGCGATGCTGAGGCTCGCGCCGCTCTGACACGCGCGATGGACATGACCGGTACGGGCTCGCAGTTGATGATCGTCATCGGTTGGACGGTCGGCACGGCGGCGGGAACCTTGGTGGCGGGGAGCATCGACTCCAGCACGGTCCTGATGAACAGCTTCATCATCGCGGGCTTCAATATCCTCGGCGTCTTCTTCGTGGGGCGCATGTTGCCGCACCCGCCCTGGATGGCGGCACTCGGTTACATCCTGCCCACTGCCAGCGCGCACTTCACCGCCATGGCGCTGGAAGGCTTCTGTTTCACCTGCTGACCGCGCCGGCACTCACACATGCCTCAATACGGTTTTGTCATCGATCAGAGGAAGTGCATCGGCTGCCATGCCTGCACCGTCGCCTGCAAGTCCGAGAACGAAGTGCCGGTGGGTTCGCATCGCACGTGGGTGAAGTACGTCGAGAAGGGCACGTATCCGTCCGTGAAGCGCCACTTCACGGTGTTGCGCTGCAACCACTGCGATGCGGCACCTTGCGTCGAGATCTGTCCGGTCACGGCGCTGCACAAGCGCGTGGACGGCATCGTGGATCTCGATCGTGATGCGTGCATCGGCTGCAAGGCCTGCATGCAGGCCTGCCCCTACGACGCGCTCTACCTGAATGACGACACCGGCACGGCGGAGAAGTGCCACTACTGTGCGCACAGGACGGAGCTCGGTCTCGAACCCGCGTGCGTCGTGGTCTGCCCCGAACATGCCATCATCGCCGGAGACACATCCAATCCCGCGACGGAAATTGCGCAGCACCTCGCGACGGAGAAGACGGAACAGCGCCGTGTGGAGAAGGGCACGAAGCCGCGCGTCTGGTACACAGGCGCGCTCGACGATGCGCTGAAGCCAGGCCGGGCTCTCGAACAGGAGATGTATCTCTGGAGTGACCGCGCGGAACCACCCCGACCCATTCCGCCAGGGTTCGAACCGCCGCCGGACCTCATCGCCGCGCTTGACGTGCCGCATCCCATCATGTGGGGCTGGCATGTGTGGCTCTATCTCGTCACCAAGAACATCGCGGCAGGTGCCATGCTGCTTGCGCCACTCCTTGCATTCCTCGGGCGCCGCCCCGCCGAGGGCAGTTTCGATGCGGTGCTCCCGGAAGTGGCGGCATTGTTCTTCCTGGGCGTCACCACGGTCCTGCTCATCATGGACCTCGGGAGGCCGGACCGGTTTCTCCACATCCTCACGCGCCCCAACTGGAAATCCTGGTTGGTGAAGGGCACCTGGGTGCTCATGGGCTTCGGTGCACTCACAACGGCGTCCCTTGCGCTCCGGCTGCTCGGATTCCCCGGGACCGCCGACATGCTGCGCTGGGCGAATCTGCCGCTCGCGCTGCTCGCCTCCGGCTACACCGCCTTCCTCTTCGCGCAGTGTCGTGGCCGCGATCTCTGGCTCGAAAAAGGGCTCTTCGTTCATCTCATCCTGCAGGCACTTCTTGCAGGAGCTGCCGTGCCGCTGTTCATGAAGGGCACCGCGGCGGGGCCGTTCCCTGCGCCGGTCTGCTTCACCGTGATCGCGATTCTGAATGTGATGTGGCTGCGTTTCCACAATCGCATGATGATCGCGGATGCTGCGGCGCGACGCGCGCACGCATTGCTCCGCAACAGCGGCGCTCCGGGCATCGCGGTGCTGCTGTTCTATGGCGCGGCGGTCAGCGCTCTGCTGCCGGGGTTCTCGACTCTCGGCATGGCCGAGGGCGGCTGGTTGAGCGTGCTCGCTGCGTCCTTTGCCATCGGAGGGCTTGCGCTGTATGAGCGCGCCTTCATCAAGTGCGGTCAGGAGACACCGAACTCATGAGTGCCACCGTGAAGGGTGTGAACGAGGCCGCTGCCGCCGCTGCGGGCACGGCTCCCTCGGGTGAACCATGGCAGGTGCGCGATCTCGCCAGCTTCCCGCCGCCGGCGCAGTGGGATGATTGGGTCGAGTACGACGCGAAGGCGTGGCCACGCAAGGTCGAGAAGCACTACCGCCTCATTCCAACGGTGTGCTTCAACTGCGAGGCGGCCTGCGGACTCGTCGCCTATGTGGACAAAGAATCGGGCACGATCAGGAAGCTCGAGGGCAATCCCTTCCATCCAGCATCGCGCGGACGGAACTGCGCGAAGGGCCCCGCGACCATCAACCAGGTCAATGATCCGCAGCGCATCCTGCACCCGCTGAAGCGGTCGGGGCCGCGCGGCTCGGGGCAATTCGAACGCACGACGTGGGATGAGGTCATCGACACCTTCGCGCGCCGCATCCGCACGGCGCTGAAGGAGGGCCGCAAGACCGAGGTGATGTACCACGTGGGGCGGCCCGGGCATGACGGCTACATGGACCGCGTGTTGCAGAGCTGGGGCGTGGATGGCCACAACTCGCACACGAATGTGTGCTCTGCGGCCGCGCGCCTCGGCTACGCCCTCTGGAGCGGCATGGACCGGCCCTCGCCGGATCATGCGCGGGCGAAATTCATCCTGCTCATTTCCTCGCATCTCGAGACAGGCCACTATTTCAATCCGCACGCTCAGCGCATCATCGAAGGCATGATGGCCGGCGCGAAGGTGCTGACCATCGACACGCGGCTTTCGAACACCGCCAGCATGTCCACGTGGTGGCTCTCGCCACAGCCAGGCACCGAGGCTGCGCTGCTGCTCGCGTTCGCGCATGTGCTGGTCGCCGAGAATCTCTGCGACGACGCGTTCATGCAGCAGTGGGTGAATTGGCGCGAGTGGCTCGCGGCGCATCATCCGGGAAAGCCGGGTGTCTTTGCGAGTTTCAAGGCGGCGCTCAGCGAACATCTCGCGCGTTTCACGCCGGAGTGGGCCGCCGCCGAGTGCGGTGTTCCGATGATGCGCATCCGCGAACTCGCCCGCGAGATCGGCGCCGCGCGCGGTGCGCTCAGTGCGCATGTGTGGCGCAGCGCCGCGGCCGGGCATCTCGGTGGTTGGCAGGTGGCGCGCTGCATGCAGTTCCTGTGTGTGCTCACGGGGTCCGTCAACACGGCCGGCGGCACACATCTCGCGCCGCACAACAAATTCGTGCCTGCGCCCTTCACGAAACCGAGCCCCCAGGAGGTGTGGAATGAACTCCTCTATCCGGAGGAGTGGCCCTTCTCGCATCACGAACTCTCGTTCTTGCTGCCGCACTTCCTGAAGGACGGGCGCGGCCGCCTCGACACATATTTCACACGCGTCTACAACCCGGTCTGGACCAATCCGGACGGCGGCATGTGGATGGATGTGTTGAAGGACGAGAAGCTGGTCGGACTGCACGCAGCGCTGACGCCCACATGGAGTGAAACGGCGTTGTTCGCGGACTACGTGCTGCCCATGGGCCACGGGCCCGAACGCCACGACATTCAGAGTCAGGAAACCCACGCCGCGCGCTGGATCGCATTCCGTCAACCGGTGCTGCGCGTGCATGCGGAACGCGAGGGCCGCAGCATTACGTGGACGCACGAGGCGAATCCGGGTGAAGTGTGGGAAGAGGACGAGTTCTGGATCCGGCTCTCGTGGGCCATCGACGAGGATGGAAGTCTCGGCATCAGGAAGAACTTCGAATCGCCCTACCGGAAAGGTGAGTGCGTCACCACAGAGGAGTACTACCGCTGGATCTTCGAGAACAGCGTGCCGGGCTTGCCCGCAGCCGCTCAGCGCGAGGGGCTCACGCCTCTCGAGTACATGCGCCGTCATGGTGCGTTTCTGGTGGAGGAATCGGTCGGGGAGGTCTTCAAGAAGCCGGTAGACGTGACGGGCGCGACGCTCGATTCCGCGCGTGCACTCTGGATGCGCGACGGCAAGCCAATCGCCGTCGATCTCGCAGGCAAGCCCGCTGCGGGTTTCAGAACGCCGTCACTGCGCCTCGAATTCTTTTCACCCACGGTGGAGGAGTGGGGCTACGGCCGCGAGAACTCCATGCCGGGATACATCCCGAGTCACGTGCACCCAACGAAGTTGAAGCGCGAAGCGGGCGAGTTTGTGCTGCTCCCGAACTTCCGGCTGCCGACGCTCATCCACACGCGCAGCGGCAATGCCAAGTGGCTTTACGAGATCTCCAACTCGAATCCGGTCTGGGTGCATCCTGAGGATGCGTGGGCCCTCGGCGTGCGCACGGGCGACCTGCTGCGTGTCACCACGCGCATCGGGCACTTCGTGAACAAGGTATGGGTGACGGAGGGCATTCGTCCGGGCGTGGTGGCCTGCTCGCACCATCTCGGGCGCTGGCGCATCGATGGCCTCCCCGGAACGGATCGCTGGGCTGCGGCGCCCGTGCGCATCGAGCGGGAGGGCAGTGCGATGGACATCCGCCGCACAGGGGACATCACACCTTTTGCTTCGACGGATCCTGATTCGAAGCGCGTGTGGTGGTCAGATGGCGGTGTGCATCAGAACCTCACTTTTCCCGTGCAACCGGACCCGATCAGCGGCATGCACTGCTGGCATCAGCTTGTGAAGGTTGAAAAAGCGCCCTCAGGCGACCGCTACGGGGACATCCACGTGGATCTCGAAAAGTCCATGTCCGTGTGGCACGAGTGGCTCGCACTGACGCGGAAGGGGGCGGGACCTGGCGGCTTGCGGCGCCCGCTGTGGTTCGCCCGTGCTGTTGCGCCTCTGCCTGCTGCCTGGCGGCGCTGACATTGCGTTAGTACCTCATGCTGCACTTGCCGAGAGACCTATGAGCCTGCGAAAACTGCTGGGGCTGAAGAAACCCGTCCCGAGGCTGATCAAGCGCATTCGGGCGCGGGCATATGCATTCACGCCCTTGGCGCGGGACTTTGCAGCAACCCAAGCTGGCCGCAAGCTGCACGCAATCTTCGAACAGAACCGTGACGGCTTTGGCCTTCTTTGCAGAGCCATCGCGGAAGATGCTCCGCAGGTGGCTGATCTCACAACGCGAACCAGGAGTCCTGACAAACCACACTGGGTCAACGGCTGGCTGCCGGCGCTTGATGGCATGTCCATCTACACACAACTGCGGCTGTTGAATCCCGCCACCTATCTTGAAATCGGCTCTGGCACCTCGACGAAATTCGCCCGCAAGGCCATCCGCGACCACAGCCTCAGGACGCGCATCATCTCCATTGATCCATGCCCGCGCGCCGAGATTGATGCGCTCTGTGATCAGACGATTCGCGCGCCGTTTCAAGCGGTCGGTGAGAAGGTTCTTGAGTGGCTCGCACCCGGCGACATGCTGTTTCTGGATGGCAGCCATCATGTCTTCACGAACACCGACACCACGGTGTTCTTCACGGAGGTGCTGCCCATCCTGCCGTCCGGAATCACCTACGGCATTCATGACATTTTTTTGCCAGACGACTATCCGGTCGATTGGCACCGGCGCTTCTACAACGAGCAGTATCTGCTGCTGAGCCACCTGCTTGCGGGTGCGTGCGGCGATGAAGTTGTCTTTCCGACGTACTTCATCAGCCACCACGATGAGGTGCTCACACGCATGCTTGCTCCGCTCTTCGAACTTCCGGCGCTGCAGGGCCAGAAGGCACACGGGGGCGTGTTCTGGATGCGCTCGATCCGAGGGTGAATCCGGAGTCGCTGCTGGAGAGCCCTGCGCTCTTGGCAGAGCCAGGAGCAGGTGCCCAGGGAGCCGCCGGTGGAGGATGAGCATCGCAAGTCTCTCAGTTTCATGGACTTCCAAGCAGCGACGCGCCTTGGTGGGTGCGCTGTGATGCCGCAAAGACTGTGGCCTTTCAGCTCTCGCCAAGAAGTGGTTCAGTCGGATATCCTTTGACCTGTGCGGAAAGCGTGATCACCCACGCACCGCACCGAGGAACTGACGATGATGAACCGACTCGTGCTCTCCGGGCTTGCATGCAGCCTGGCGATCAGCCTGATGCCGGCGCAGGAACAAGCGCCGGAGCAGGTGACGCTGACGCACAAGATTCCCGACAAGTGGACCTACGTGCTCCCCAAGGAGACGTGGACCCCGATCAGCAACGGCATCAACATCACCCACGCAGCAGGCACCAACTTTGCCACTGAGGTGCAAGGTTCTGCGCTTGCCGTGGACGTGAATGGCGATGGCAAGGTGGACGAGAAGGCCAAGGGCATCAGCGCCGAGATGAAGCTGAAGGCGAAGACCGTCGACGGAAAGTCGTTCGTCTACGGCGTGCGCTTCCAGAAGAAGGGCGAGGCTTGGTCGCACAGCGCCGGTGGTGCCATGGTCGGCAAGGCGAAGGGTGCGAACATCGCCATCATCGACCAGAACAACAACGGTGTCTACAACGACTACGGCGTGGACGCGATGGTGGTGGGCAGCGGCGATGCCGCTTGCTTCCTCTCGCGCGTTGTCAATCTCGGCGGTGAGCTCTTCACGTTCGAAATCAACGCGGATGGCAGCAATGCCAGCATCACGGCCTTTGCCGGAGAGTCGGGCTTGGTGGATGTGCGCAGCGACTTCGAGGGCAACGGCGACATCAAGGCCGTGGTGATCTCGAACGAGAAGGGGGACATCTCCTTCAACGCTGCCGCAACGAAGAAGGCGCTCAAGGTGCCGGCGGGTCAGTGGCTCATCAGCGGCGGGATCGTGGCCAATGGCACCGAGACCGTGCGCGTGCGTCAGGGCAACATGGCTGCCATCGCGGTCACGTCCGGCAAGGAAACCGCCCTCGCATGGGGTGGCCCTATCAAGATCGACTTCCAGTACACCCTCGCCGGCGACAAGCTGACGGTGCCGTACAACCTGAAGTATTTCGGCAAGAGCGGCGAGGAATACCACGATTTCCTGCCCGATGCCACGAGTCCGCAAATCGTGGTGATGGACAAGAAGAAGCGCATCCTCTTGAGCACGAGCCGCTTCCCCGGCTGTTGAGGCGGCGGCTTCAACGAGTACTCCGGGCGAGTACCAGCGGACAAGGAAGTGGATGTGACCATCGAACACCAGCGCGCGATCTTCGGCCGCATGACGGCGACTCCCAAACAGGAGGCCCCGCGCACTGGAGGAACAACACCCGCCAAGGCGGATACATCCGCCGGCGGTAACTGACCGGCAAACGTCCGGCCGAGTATCCCCGGGCTGCGCAAGGGCGCGCCCGGGGATTCTCTTTTTGTGCAGAGATGAACACGCGTGGCCGAGTGCGCGGAATGGCCTCGGGATCGTCCCGTCCAGCGGCCTGCGCAATGATCCGGCAGAGGCCACCAACCGAGCGCGCAGGGCGTTTCCTGGAAGCCTCACTGCTGTGACCTGTTGCGCACAATGCGTGTGTTCACGCATGGAGGTTCCTCGGATGAAGATGACCACGAAGTGCGCGGGAGGTCTCTTGGTGTTGGTGGTGCTCGGTGCCTTGCTCCCGGCTCAAACGGGGCGCGCGAGCGAGTCCGCAGGAATGGCGCCGCAGCAGGCTGTGGGTGTCAGCGCTGCTGCCGGAGTGCCCGTGGAGGCCGCGGCGCTCGTCCTCGAAGTGTTTCATGCCGAGCGTTCTCACCCTCCCGCCCTGTTCGAAGCCGTGCAGCGTCTGTACGGCAGGAAGCTGGCTGTCCGACGTGCAGACGGAGTCAGCCTCGTCGACAATGTGGCCGCGGTTCAGGCAGCGATTCTCATCCAGGACACGCGCGAGATGGGCACAGCGATTCTCGGGGGATTGAAGCTGCTCGATCAACGACCGCTCAGCGAGCAGCGCACCAGCGGTTCCTTCGTCAGCAGTGCGTATGCGTTGCGCTACCTGGGAGAGAAGGAGGTGATCGTTGCACTCGATGGGTTGCGGCGCCACATCCGCCAGTCCGATGGTTCGACCGTATCGAGCGTCAGCTTCTTGAAAGAGCGTGGTGTGGTCGCTCTGTATGACACGCAGGAAAACGTTGCCGCGATGACGGCCATCCTGCGGAACATGGACAGGCCGCTCGCGCAGGTGCTCGTTACCTGCCACATCATCGAGGTTCTGCCGGAGGGTGAGTCGGGCGGCGCCGCCCTGCCCGAGGCCTTGACTCAGCAACTCCGCCAGTTGACAGGTCACGCGTCCTTCCGCGGCGTGGCCACGGGCATGGTGCGCACGGCTGTGAAATCCGAACGTCGCGTTGAGCTGAACATGGGCAGTGGTCCCGCAGAGCAGGCCACGCTCAGTTTCCAACCCGCATCTTTTGACAGCGCCGAGGGTGTGCTTTCACTGGAGCAGATCCAGTTCTCCTGCACCCGCTCGAATGGGGGCAAGCCGGGCTCGCTGACTCTTGGTGCCAGCACGAGCACGATGATTCGAGCTGACGAATACGCGGTCCTCGGTGCGTCCGGCGCCAACCCCACCTTCGCAGTGCTGCACATGACGCTTATCCGCTGACGGCGTCATCGTGCTGCGTTCCTGGCGGCGCCCGTGGCTCGATGCTGCGGGCGCCGCGTTCGTTGGGCTGTCGCGCGCGGTGCCGGGGGACGAGCGATGGCAACTGCTGTGCGCTTCAGGGCCGCGCTGGAGCCGTGGTTGCGGACCTCGAGCTCGAGCCGAGACCATTGCGGCTTAGCGCGCCCAGGAAACCGACGAAGGTGCTGAGCAGCAGGAACGCGCCACACATCAGTTTGCAGGACTCTTCGGCAATGACCGACATGTCTGTCGAAGGCTCGACGGTTGAATCGATGGTGGTGTGGACGGCGTAGCAGAGTGCGGCGGCGGCAAACAACTCCAGCACGAACCGGTACCGCAGCAGACTCGGAAGGAACACCGCTGCCAAGGGCAATGCGGCCACGCCGTAGGCGATGACCACCAGGTCATTCCAGTTCCTGAAGGGCCCTGACGAGGCCTGCTCTCCGAGGCGTCGACCGAGGCGTTCGTGGAACTGCATCAACTCATCGAGTGAGAGGAAGGCCAAGGTCAACGCAAGAGCGATCCACAGCCAGCGACTGGAGTCCCGGACCAGGAGATTGACGACGAAGGCGCCGATCGAGAAAGCGGCCGACATCGCCAGATACACCGCGGAGAGCACCGTGATGGCGCCTCGCTCATCGATGAAGTGGAAGTGGCGCTGGTGTGGAGGTGCGTCCGCGACCGCGAGCAGGATGTAGGCGCTTGTGGCGAGAACCACGCTCACGATGAGTACGCCGATGCGCGGCAGCGGGGCGGAAACGCCTTCTTGGCGTGCGCTCTTCAGTCTCGTGACGAGTGCTTGAAGCATGGTGGCAGAGCGTACCGCGGCGTGCGGCATGAAGCGTGCAGGTGTGGCTCTGTGAAGGGCTCTCGCCCGCGGGACCCCTCGCGGACTGAAGTGGCGCGCGCTGTCATCTTGACGCCGCAGATGTCCGGCCATGTTGCTCAAGGCGGCCGCTCCGAATCTCCGCGTCTGCGCGCGCATTGAGGCCGCGCAACGAATCGTGAAGCGCCGCATCAAGTTCGCGCGGGAGCGTCCGAACATGTGGGTGCCCCTCGCGTCGCGAGGGTGCACGGATCGGTTCAGCGGACTGTCAGATTTGCAATCGTGAAACAACCGGGTCGCCAAGGCGGGCCCGGAATCAGGCGGAAGAAACTGGACGGGTTTCTTCGAGGGAGGAGCGCGCGTGCTTGCACGCGCGAGCCTGGAAGGACGGCTGGAAGCTGAAGAGCCCTGGGGACCCGGAGGGGGTCACCAGGGCGCTTCTTTTCCCATGCCCCCGCATCCACGCGGCGAAAGCACGCGGTGCCGCTGCGTCCTTGAAGGGCCATGCAGACGTGCATAGACTGCGCGCCGCTGCGGAGTCATCTCCGCACGCATGTTTCCATGAGGGGACGTGGCGCAATTGGTTAGCGCGTCGGCTTGTCACGCCGAAGGTTGCGGGTTCAAGTCCCGTCGTCCTCGCTCTCATCCGGGCCGCATCGCAAGGTGCGGCCCGCTGTGTTTGCCGGCGGCCGTCCGCCGACGACACCCCCAGGCCACTCCGGTCTTCAGGGATTCACGCGCACATCGAGCCCGAGCTCGCGTACACGGTCACCAAGGGCCTCCAGCCATGACGGCGTGGGCTGCCCGAGGCGCGGCGCTTCGGGCTGGTGCGAAGGACGCGCAAGGCCATAGAGCTGAACTCCCGCGAGGTCCACTCCGTGCGCGAGGGCATCGCGCAGCCAGTCGATCCAGGCGGTCACTTCTGTTTCGAGAGGAAGCTGTCCGTCGAGCGTGAACCAAGCGCTCTGAACGCGGGTCGGGCACAGGCTCGCTGCGGTCCGGAGAAGTTCGAGTCGCTGCGCCGGATCGAGGGGTACGGAGTTCACCTCGCGCAGTGCTGCAGCGCTGCCTCGGTCCTGCTTGAACCAGACCTCACCACCGTGGCGCGCGAGAATCTTGAGCCCGCGTTGCACGCGTTCATGGCCGATGAAGCTGCCGTTCGTGATGAGAACAAGGGCGCTCTTGTTTTCCAGACCCGCGGCGCGCCGCAGCTCCGCCACGAGCTCCACCACTTCAGGGAACTCCGCCGCACTGGTGGGTTCACCGTCACCTGAAATGGCGAAGTCCCGCACGACCGCTTCTGCGAGGCCAAGACGGTGCGCGAGGCTGCCCTCGGCTACGGAGCGGAGCACGCGGGCGAGTTCATCCTCAAGCAACGCGAGATCGATGGCTGGTGCGTGCCCGCGCTGCAGGCCTTCCACCTGACAGTAGATGCAGCGCCAGTTGCAGGCCTTGTCGGGATTCAGATTGATGCCGAGTGAGAGCCCGCCAGAGCGTCGCGAGAGCACGGGGTACACGTGCTTCATCCCGAGCGCGTCGCGCCTGTGGTCATCGGTGGAGAATGGCATGGCGTTGCAGGCAGCAGATCTTCGCTGCTCGTCGAGCCTATCAACAAGAGCGCGCACCGGAGCAGGTGCGGAGGCCCGAGCGGCGTCCGACGCTGGTCACGGTGCGCGGGGGTGCGCGGCATCCAGGCCTCAGTTGGTGATGGTCTTCACGCCGATGACGACGCCCGCGAGTCCATTGCTGCGGATGACGATGCACTTGGTGCCACCGGGGGGAGGCAGCGGCACGGAGCCATCCCAGTTGGAGTTGCCACCTGCAGCGGTGGTGCTGCCGAGGTAGGTGCTGCCCGCTCCGGCCAGCCATGGTGCGCCGACGGCGGGTGGCGGACAGGGCACTTCCCAGACCGAATAGGGCCCGTCACTCCCGAACACGCGCACGTGCAATTCCTCTGCCAGCCGGTCGTAGATCCAGGCGTGAGAGTGCGTGTCGAGGGGGTTGCCGCAACCGATGCAGCCGATGACACCGCCGATGTTGACAACCTCCGGGAGGATGAAACCGGCTGGCGTCATGATCAATGCGCCAAACCACACGTCTGGCAGCGGTCCCTGCCAGGTGAGCGGCGGCAGCGTCAGGTGCCCGACGCCGTTCATGTTCGTCTGCATCTGCAGGAAGGGAAAAATGGAGAGTTGGGATGGCGGTGTGAGGAATGGGTCCTGCAAGGTCATCAGGATCTGTACGGGCGCGAAGGGATGTCCCTGCACGTGGAACGATGGCGTGCAGGAGGTGAGCGTGAGCGGCGTGAGTTCCACCGAGAAGTCGGGAGCAGGAACTTGCGCGGCGAGCGTGGCGAGAAGCAAGGCGAAGGCAGCGAGTTTGTGCAACATGGCGGTTCCTCCATCACGTGGATTCGAGGTGGGCGACAAGAGTCCATAGAGCGCTTGCGCCGTTGGCCGCGGAATGCCACGTCTGATGTCGCGGCCACACGCGACGCCTCGGCCACTTCAAACAAGCCGGGCTCCGCCGACGTCAGTCAGCGGAGCCCGGGGAGGCACGGCGCAGAGGTTCAGTTCTTCTGCGGGCCGGCCCACTGGTGCTCGGGGCGGGACATGATCCCGTCCACGATGGCCGCCACACGGTCGGCGGCCTCTGTCTTTCCTGAGTGGCGCGCCTTCTCGAGGAGTTCGCGCACTTCAGGGATCATTTCCGTGTACCAGCGCTCGGCCACTTCGAACATGCCGTGCCAGTGGGTGTAGTCGGGCCCCATCATGCTGGCACCGTGGCGCGCGCGGCGGCCTTCGTGATGCCAGAGGAGGTACCAGGTCCACTCCACTTTTTCGTCGAACTCGGGCGCGGTGAGGAGGTTCTCTTTCCTGAGCGCCGCGATGATGGCTGCGCCGGGCTTCGCGTACTTCTCGTTGTAGAGAATGACGAGGTCGTCATATTGTTTGTAGAAGCCGTTCACGTAATCCGGCGTGTGACAGTGACTGCACACCTCCTGCATGCGGCGGCGTTTCGCTTCTGCGCTGTCCTTGACGAGGGCTGCGCGTTTCTCGGGGTCCAGTTCCTTCACGATGGCGTGCTTCTCGTCGGTGTCCATGGGAATGCTCACCGGAGGACGCAGCGTCCAGGAGATGCGCTCGCCCGGGTCGTGGGTCACCTTGCCGCCATTCTTCTTGTTGCCGGACATGTGGCACGTGGCGCAGGTGGGTGCGGCGCTGTAGTCCTCGCCGAGTACCCAGTGCTTCGCGTCCAGGTTCATTTCGCTCATGCGATCGCGGAATGCGATGCCGTGCTTCGATTCTTCGAAGATTTCCTTCTGCGGGTGATCCGGGCCCATGTGGCACTTGCCGCAGGCTTCCGGCTGGCGTGCGCGGCGCGGGCTGAAGTCGTGGCGTGAGTGACAGGCCGCGCAAGAACCCTTGGAGCCGTCGAGATTGAGGCGACCAATGCCGGTGTTCGGCCAGGCTGACGAATGCAGCACGGGGCGTCCGTGTTGATCCTTCTGCACCTTGGCGAGAGCCGCGGTGAGGGTGGGCTTGCCGTCCGGGCCCGGCTTCAGGTCGTCCACGGTGACGGTGCCGCCGTCGGTGGTGGCCAGCGCCACCTTCGAACCGTGGCACTGCATGCAGCCGAGTTGCACGCTGGCCATGCCGTTCACCTGCGTCAGCGTGCCGACAGGAATGGGTGACTTCGCATGCGGGTTGAACGGTGCGCGCGCACCTTCGACGACTTCCGCGAGGCGGTTGTCGAGAGAGGCGAGGATGTTGCCGCCGGCCGCGTGGTGGCTGGAGGCGAATTCCGCGCCTTCCGTGACGTGGCAGCGCGAGCAGTCGCGTGGCGTCACGATGGTGGCGATGAAGGCGCCTTCATGATCGAAGCCGTCTGCGTCACCGCGTTCAGCCTGGTGGCATTCCACGCAGCCAACGCCCTTCTCGGCGTGTGTGCTGCCGCGCCAGTGATCCACCAGGGCCGGTGTCTTCTGCTTGTGGCAGTCGTAGCAGGCCTTGCTGGAATCCGGGATCACGGCCAGTGTGTCCGTGAGCCCTGCCTCTTCCGCCCGGCGCGTCACTTCGTGCCACTGCACGAAGACGAGCGAGAGGAGGAAGAGGAACCCGAGGACCCCGATGATCGATTTCTTGGTTGTGATGGTCATGGTGAGAATCCTCTGTTTTCAGTGAGCAACCGCGGCTTCCCAAACCGTGAGTCCGATGATGGCGAGAACGGCAAGAATTCCGATCCACACGCTCAGCTCGCTGGCTTTGGTGCGGCGGCGGATCCAGCCGTCAATGAAGGGCCACAAGAACATGACAAAGACGATGAACCCGGTGCTCAGCACGGCCGCCGTTCCGGAGAACAGCTTCAACCAGCGGAACACCACGTAGAAGAACCACTCCGGCTTGATGATCTCCGGTGTCGTCAGCGGGTCCGCCTGCGGGCCCATGGTGGCCGGCAGGATGGTCGCGAGCGCCGAGAGCACGATCATCAGGACGAGACCGATCATCAGCTCGGTGAGCATGTGATCGGGGAAGAAGTTGAAGGTCTTCGAAGGCTTGTTGGCGTCCGAGGGGAACTGGAACTCCGTGACGCCATGCAGGCGGATGAGTGTGATGTGCACAACGAGGAGGAGCAGCATCACGACCGGCAGCACAGCCGCGTGCAGGATGAAGAAGCGCGAAAGCGTGTGGGAGTTGTAGGCCTCGCCACCGAGGAGCATGTTCTTCATGAACGCGCCGACGAAGGGCACGTTGTCCATGATGTTCGCGCCCACGGTGGCACCCCAGTACGAGAGCTGCTCGTAGACGAGGCTGTAACCGGTGAAGCCGGTCATGAGCGTACAGATGAGGATCAGCATCCCCACCATCCAGTTGAGCTCGCGCGGCGCTCTGTACGCACCCGTGAAGTAGATGCGCATCTGGTGCAGGATGACCGATGCGATCATCAAGGTCGCGCCCCACTTGTGCACGCTGCGGATGAACCAGCCGAAGGCCACTTCATCCGTGATTTCGCGCACCGACTGCCAGGCTTCTGCTTGGCCGGGCCTGTAGTAGACCGCGAGGAGGATGCCCGTCACGATCTGCACGAAGAAAAGGTAGGCCGGTGTTCCGCCCAGGCAGAACCACCAATGCCGGAGGTGATTCGGCACCGGTTCATTCGTGAGTTCCTTCAACTGCCCCGCAGGAACCGGGCAGCGTTCTTTCCACCATGTGCCGATGGCGCTCATTCAGACCTCCTCGCCTGCGGGTGCGGGCACTTCGATGTAGAGGAGCCCCTTGTCAACCTTCAGCGGGAAGCTCGGCAGTGTCTGCGCGGCTTCCTTCGGCGGGCCCGAGATGGCGACGCCTTCAGGATTGAAGGCGCCGTTGTGACAAGGGCAGAAGAAGCGCTGTTGCTGCGGCTCCCAGTGCACCTGACAACCGAGGTGGGGGCAGGTGCTGCCGAGAGCCTTGAAGGACGCATCAGCCTCCGCGGTGCCGCGGCGCGTGATGAGCACGCGCGCTCCGTCTGGCGTGCGGTACTTCATCGACGTGCCGTCGGCAAAGTGAGCCAGGTCGGCGACGAACATCCAAGTCGTCGCGCGCGGACCGGCCGGATAGAGGAAGCGACCGGCCACATGCGCGAAGGTGCCGTACCCCGCCGCCAGCCCGCCCGCCATGAACAGCGTGGAACTCTTCGTGAGGAAACTCCGGCGGTCGCCAGCACCGTCGGGAGCGTCCGGGACTCGGGGGGTGTCGGGGGTCATGTGAACTCCTCCTCGGGGCCTCGGCGTCGAGGCCTTGGCCGGAAGGCTATTCGCAATAGCCGTGCCCGGATTGTGAGCGTGCCTGCTTCGGCGCATGGAAGTCACAGCACGCAACCCGAAGCAGCCACGCGGCGCAGAGACAGGGTTGCGGGAATCCCCGCAGCCAGTGCAGGCCGCGTGGGGCATCGCGCGCAGGGACTAGTGCAGGATCTGTCGCACCAAGCCGAGGAGGAGGGCCGTGTCGAAAGGTTTCGACGCGTAATGGCGCACACCCAATTCTGGGCCCTGCCGTTCCGCCTCCACGGTCGTGAAGGCGGACATCACCACCACCGGGCAGCGAGCGCCAGCGCCACGCCACGTCCTCAGGGCCTCGAGGCCGTCGCCGTCGGGAAGCTTCAGATCCAGCAGAATCAGGTCGGCTCCAGATGCGAGGGGCCCTGCTTCAGCGACGCTGGCAGCCTCCAGAACCTGATAGCCGGCTCGTTGGAGTTGCTTGGCCAGCGCCCAGCGGAGGAGGCGCTCGTCCTCCACGATGAGAACCGTGCGTTGGGCATTCGAGGTTGTCGCGGTTTCGATCATGGAAGGTCGGGTTGATCTCGAGAGCAACCCGTTCATTCGCAAGTGTTGTGCCAGAGGATGCCGGCTGCCAAAGTGATGGCCCGGGGAAAAATGCGCATGAACAAGGCCCTCTTTGATCGCCTCCTCGAGCACGTGGGTTTTTCCGCTCACGATGCAACCGTGCTTGCGGAGTTCCACCCGCGCATCGCTCCCGCCTTTCCCGACATGGCCGCGAGTTTCTACAAGCATCAGTTGCAGGATCACATCACGCGCCGCGTGCTTCATGATGATGCTCAGGTGAAGCGCTTGATGCGGAGCATGCAGCAGTGGCTCTCGGAGTTGTTTCTTGCGCCTCGTGACGAGGCCTATCTGCAACGACGGTTGCGCATCGGTGTCATGCACGTGGAGGTCGGGTTGCTGCCCGACTTTGTCTTTACGGCGATGGCCGATATGCGCGGGGGGCTCCGGCGACGCGTGGGCGCGCTGGGTGTCGAGTCCGCACGCAAGGAGGCCTGCCTGGTCGCACTCGACCGCAGCCTTGATCTCGAATTGGCCCTTATCACGGGATCGCAGCACGAGGTGGATCGGTACCGCGACATGGTGGACGTTGCGCCGGAGATGATTCACGGGGTGGATCGCGAAGGGCGCTTCGTCTTCATCAATCGCACCGAGGAGTTGCGCCTCGGGCGCGACCGTCACGACTTGCTCGGGACGCAACTCGAAGCGCTGGTGCTGCCGGAAGATCGCCAGATCCTGCGTGACCATTTTGACCGGGTGTTCAGCATGGGCAGCAGCAGCTGTGAGGTCCGCATGCGAACCGTGGCGGGAGAAGTGATGTACGCGGAGATTCTCGCCGTGGCCCGGCGGGACGGCGTGAGCGGGGAATTCACGGTCTCGCGAGCGTATGTGCGCGACATCACCGAGCGCCGGCGCGTGGAACGGGAACTGCGCGAAAGCCAGAGTCTCGCACGTCTTGGTGCCATGGCGGCTGTGGTGGCCCACGAAGTCAGAAATCCGCTGGCTGGCATCAGCGGAGCGGTGCAGATCATCGGCGAAGCCTTGCCGACGGACGCTCCGGAACGAGCGATTGTGCGCGAGATCGTCGAGCGCATCGCGGCGCTCAATGGCGCCGTGAATGACATGTTGCTCTACGCGCGGCCGCGCCTTCCGAAGCCGGCACCCCTTGCGTTGCGGCGTCTCGCCGGAGACGTGATCGCGCTGGCGCGTGCGGATCGCGGATTCGGCTCCTCGGGTGTGCATCTCGAGGGGGAGGATGTCGTCTGCCTCGCGGACGCGGAATTGCTGAAACCGGTGCTGCTGAACCTCCTCGTGAATGCGGCACAGGCCAAGCCGGGCGGTGCGATCCGCGTCGCCACCGGAACCGCGGATGGGTTCGGGTTCCTGAGCGTGGAAGACGACGGGCCGGGTATCCCCGATTCACTGCGCGAGCGCGTGTTCGAGCCGTTCTTCACCACCAAGCACCAGGGTTCCGGCCTCGGGCTCTCGATTGCGAAGCGGCTGGTGGATGCGCACCAAGGCAGCATCCGCATCGAGCGCGCTGCAAGTGGCGGCGCGCGCATCGTGGTGGCGCTGCCGCTCGCGACGGGATCATGATCCCTGAGTGAACTTTTCGACGCGATAGCGGATCTGGTCGCGCGTGATGCCGAGCAGCTTGGCGGCTTGGGTCTGATTGTTGCTCGTGCGTTCGAGGGCCTGCTGCACCAGCGAACGCTCAAGATCGTCGAGCACGATGCCCTCCACCGGCAGGCGGAAGGGCACGAGTGGCGTGGAGCTTGAAAGGGCCGTCGTGCGCAATTCCGGCGGCAGATCAGCAGCGTCAATGTGCGTGTCGCCCCCGAGGATCATGGCGCGTTCGATGACGTTTCTCAGTTCGCGCACATTGCCGGGCCAAGGGTGTGCCTTGAGGCACGTTTCTGCTTCCGCTGTGAATCCCTTGACCGGCTTCTTGAATTCGCTCGAGAAGCGGGTGAGGAAGAGGCGCGCAAGGGGCAGGATGTCCTCCTGCCGTTCCCTGAGTGGCGGCACCACGATGGGGATCACCGAGAGGCGGTAGTAGAGGTCCTGCCGGAAGCTCTGCAATTCCACGGCCCTTTCGAGATTGCGATTGGTGGCGGCGATGATGCGCACGTTGACGCGGATGTCTTCGGTGCCGCCAACGCGCCGGAAGCTCCGCTCTTCGAGGAAGCGGAGCAACTTCGCCTGCAGCGGCAACGACATGTCGCCGATCTCGTCAAGGAACACGCTGCCGCCGTCGGCCAATTCCAGCAGCCCCGGCTTTCTCTGACGGGCGTCAGTGAAGGCTCCACGTTCATGCCCGAACAGTTCGCTCTCGAGGAGCGAATCCGGCAGGGCCGTGCAGGTGATGTTCTGGAAGGGAGCCGTTGCACGGAGCCCTGCCTCGTGGATGAGGCGGGCGAGGACGTCCTTGCCTGTGCCGTTTTCGCCGCGGAGCAGGATGGTCGCAGAGCCGACGGTGTTCACCTTCGCCACGATGGCGAGGATGTCGCGCATGCCCTGGGACTCGGCGACGATTCCGGAGCGGGTATCGGCCAGGCCTGTGCCGAGGCGCAGACGCTCGACTTCGCGTCTGAGAGCGGTGGTTTCAAGCCCCTTTTGGACATGCAGCACGAGCTCTTCGGTGTCGAAGGGCTTGTTCAGGTACATGTAGGCGCCAAGGCGCATGGCTGCGACGGCATTGTCCACCGTGCTGTAGGCGGTCATGAGAATGACCACCATGTCCGGGTGCCGCTCGACAACGCTTTTCAGGATTTCGAGCCCGGACCCGTCTGGCAGGCGGTAGTCGAGCAAGACGAGGTGCGGGCGGAAGTCGTCGATAGCAGCGAGGCCGCTCTTCGCATCAGCGGCCTCACGAATCTCGAAGCCCTCTCGGGCCAGCCGCGTGCGGATAGTGAGCCTGAGGAGGCTCTCGTCCTCGATGATCAGGATGCGTTCGTGCAGCAGGGTGGCCACGAGGATGGCCCGGGTCACGGGCGCCGGGACGATAGGGGAGATGCGCTCATGAGGGAAGAGTCGATCCCGCGTGGCAGCCGCATAGCGCGTGTTGCAGCACTATAAAGCATGATGCGCTGGCTCCCGCAATGTCTGCGATATCAGCAAAAAACACCACAAATCGTCGGTGCCGGGTGGCGCGACGCGCTGATGATCGAGAAATCACAGGCAAGATAGTGCACGGGCGAATCCCCTGCTCCGGCACGCGCGTTGCTTGTTCTCCTTCATTGACGCCCCTGCCATTCGCCTTGCGGGGCTCGTCGGAGAGTGCGGACATGCGCGTGCGCGGATTTGAAATGCGGGCCGTTCGTGAGCCTCTGGTGCTCGCGGAGCGGGAACTCCTTCCACCGGTGGCAGGGGAGGCTGTGGTCGAGGTGCTCGGCTGCGGCATCTGTCACACCGACCTCGGGTTCCTCGATGACGGCGTGCCGGTGCGCCATGCGCTGCCGCTCGTGCTCGGGCACGAGATTGTGGGGCGCGTGGTGGACGCCGGCCCGGATGCACGCGCGCTCATCGGCAGCGATGTCATCGTGCCGGCAGTGATGGCTTGCGGGCGCTGCGCGCTCTGCACTTCCGGCAAGGCCGAGATCTGTCGCGCGCAGGTCTTCCCCGGTTGTGATGTGCACGGCGGGTTCGCCACGCACGTGGTGGTGCCGGCCCATGCGCTCTGCCGCGTTCCGGCCGAGCGGCCGGCGGGTCTCGAGCTGGCGCACCTTGCCGTGGTTGCGGACGCACTCTCCACGGCCTACGCGGCGGTGAAGAAGTCCGGTCTCGGTGCCGGGAGCTTCGCTGTGGTTGTGGGGACTGGCGGCGTTGGCGGGTTTGCCGCGCAGATTGCGCGAGCGCGTGGAGCCAAGGTGCTAGCGCTCGATGTGGATGAGAAGCGTCTTGCGCGTCTCGAGGCGGAAGGCTGCGTGGACTGGACCCTCTCGGTGCGCGGCCTCGATGCGAAGGCCGTGCGCAAGGCTGTCCGTGAACGCGCGCATGCCGCGGGGGCAGGCGATACCTGCTGGCACATCTTCGAAACGTCGGGCAGTGCGCCCGGCCAGGAGACGGCCTTCTCGCTGCTCACTCATGGAGCTGTCCTGAGTGTCGTGGGCTATCACGCGGGCAGTGTGAATCTCCGGCTCTCCAATCTGATGGCGTTTGCCGCGCGTGCGGAAGGCACGTGGGGCTGCCCCGCAGAACTCTTCCCCGAGTGCCTGGCTCTGGTGCTCGATGGGCGCGTGAAGGTCGCGCCCTTTGTTGAAGTGCATCCCATGTCGGAGCTGCCGTCCGTGCTGGACCGCATGCGCCGCCACGAAATCACGGCTCGTCCGGTGATGATCCCGGACCGGGCCATGGCGATTGACTGAGGTAACCCGCAATGGACTGGAAGAATCACGATCTCCCCGGTGGACTGGTTTCGGGCAAGGTGACCATGACGGCGCGCCCCGTCCGCGATGCGGCGGGCATCGTCATCGAGGACCTGCACTCGGTCTGGATCACGCTTGACAACCAAGCGCAGCTCAACTCCTACACCACCGACATGGTGAAGGATGTGATCGCGGCCTTCCGTGCCGCGTCGAATGATCGCGCCGCAGTGGCGGTGGTCTTCACCGGCGCGGGCGAGCGCGCCTTCTGCACCGGGGGCAACACCGAGGAGTACGCGACGTACTACGCGGGCCGACCGGGCGAGTACATGCAGTACATGCGCCTGTTCAACGACATGGTCACGGCCATCCTGCTGTGTGATCTGCCGGTGATCTGCCGCGTCAACGGCATGCGCATCGCCGGTGGCCAGGAAATCGGCATGGCCTGCGATTTCTCCGTCGCCAGCGATCTGGCACGCTTCGGGCAGGCGGGACCGCGCCATGGTTCGGCGCCGGATGGTGGATCCACCGACTTTCTCCCGCTCTTCACGGGCATCGAACAGGCCATGATTTCCTGCACGCTGTGCGAGCCGTGGTCGGCGCACCGAGCTTTGCGCAACGGAGTGCTCACCAACATCGTTCCGGTGCTGGAAGTGGACGGCAAAGTCGTCAGCAATCCGCTGGTGGAAACCTCGCGCTGGCTGGACGATGCGGGGCGCATCGTGCACGGCGAGTTCCTGACGGGTGCGGCGGCCGCAGCAGGGAAGCAGGTGCTCGCGCGCGGCAAAGTCAATCTCGCGCATCTCGACGCCGAGGTGGATCGGCTCGTCACGTCGTTGCTGAACACCATGCCCGGCTGCCTCACGAAGACGGTGCAGTCGGTGCGCAAGCACAAGCTCGAACACTGGGACCGCAACAAGGAAACCAATCGCGCCTGGCTCGGGCTCAACATGATGACGGAAGCCCGCGCGGGGTTCCGCGCCTTCAATGAAGGCAGCGGCGCTGCGCGCGAAGTCGATTTCGTCAAGCTCCGCCGCGCGCTCGCGGCGGGTGAAGCATGGGGCCCGGAGCTGACCGAGGCCATTCAGCCGCCCAAGGCTGGAGCACGCAAGTGAGCATGCCTCTGCGGATCGAATTGCTCGAGGATGGCGCCGTGCTGCACTGCATTCTTGCACGGCCGAAGGCGAACATCATCGACCGGGCCATGGTGGGTGCGTTGCGTGCAGAACTGCGCGCGCTCTCGAACCCGATCACGCGCACCATCCTCTTCTCGGGCGAAGGCACCAACTTCTCCTTCGGCGCGTCCGTCGAGGAACACCGCGCCAGCAGCGTGAAGGAGATGCTGCCGGAGTTTCATGCACTCTTCCGCGAACTTGCGGATTCAGGGCGCATCCTCATTGCGGCAGTGAACGGCTGGTGCCTTGGTGGTGGCCTCGAACTGGCGGCTTTCTGTCATCACGTGGTCGCGGCACCCGCGGCAAGGTTCGGGAATCCGGAAGTGAATCTCGGGGTGTTCGCGCCCATCGCATCCATCGTGCTGCCGCGCCGGCTCAGCCAGGGTGCGGCGGATGATCTTCTCGTCACGGGCCGCACGCTCGAAGCGGCGGAAGCCGAACGCCTCGGCCTCGTGGATGAAATCGCGGCAGATCCCGTGGCTGCGGCACTGGAGTGGCACAAGCGGCACCTCGCCTCGAAGAGCGCGGCGGCGCTCGCCTTCGCGTCGGCCACCGCGCGCCGGCGTCTGCATGCGGATCTGAAGAAGCCGCTCGAGAAACTCGAGCGGCTCTACCTCGAGAAACTCATGGCGACGCACGATGCGAATGAAGGCATCGAGGCGTTCATTGCACGGCGGAGTCCCCAATGGAAGCACCAGTAATCACCGCGCCAGCGCCCGTGGCGCCCATTGTCGAGCGCTGCGAGGCGCTGCTCAACGACCTCACCTTCGAGACGGTACGGCAGTGGAAAGAGAATCACCCAGGGAAGAAGGCCATTGGCTGGCTGCCCGTGTGGGCGCCACGCGAGCTGATCCTCGCCGCGGGCATGTTGCCCGTAGGTGTGATGGGAGCGAGCGACCGCCTCGAGATCGTGAAGGGCGACGCCTATTACCAGAGCTACATCTGCCACCTGCCGCGCTCGGTGCTGGAACTCGGACTCAACGGATCGCTTGATGTCCTTGATGGCGTCCTCTTTCCCAGCACCTGCGACGTGATCCGCAATCTTTCGGGCATGTGGCGTATCCTGTTTCCGCAGAAATACGTGCGCTACGTGGATGTTCCGCAGAACCCCGCAATGAGCCTCGGCGGGCGCTTCTTCGCCGAAGATCTGCGCGCCATTGCCGCGGAACTTGGCGAAGTCTCGGGCACTCCGGTGACGCATGAGTCCCTGCGGGCCGCGTTTGCAGTGTGCAATGCGAATCGCAGGGCCGTGCACGACCTCTATGCGCTGCGCGTGGCAAAGCCGTGGTGCGTTCCGAGCGCGGAGCTTTACCTGTTGGTGCGCGCAGGTGCGCTGCTGCCCGTGGAGGAGCACACGGCGCTCATCCGCGAGTACATGCAACTGGCCGAAGCGAGCGCGGCGAAGCCCATGGACATGGCGCGCGTGACCGTGCGTGGCTGTTTCTGCGAACAACCGCCCCTCGACCTCATTCGCACGATCGAACGCTCCGGCTGCTGGATCATGGACGACGACTGGCTGATTGCCTGGCGCTGGTTCAAGGAGGACCTGCCGCTCGAGGGCGACCCCTTCGAGAACATGGCGCGAGTGTTCGTTACGGACAGCCCGGCGTGTCCCACCATGCATCTCGCTCATGGGGTGAAGGGCGCAGCGCTGAAGGCGGAAATCAAGAACACCGGCTCGGAGGGCGTGCTCTTCATGGCCCCGAGTTTCTGCGACCCGGCTCTGCTCGATCAACCCATGATCCAGGCAGCCATCGAGAAGGCCGGCATTCCGTGGAGCGCACTGCTCTACGCCGAAAACACCGGCCAGTTCCAGGTCATTCGCGAGCAGGCCGGCACCTTTGCCGACGCACTCAAGCTGAGCTGAGGAGAGTCATGAATACCACCGTGATGAAAGACCGCTCCCAGGAACGCCAGAAGCGGATGCTGGCGGACTACTTCAAGCGCCTCGCGGTGAGTCGCGAGAACGGCTGGAAGAATGTCTACACGTTTGTGCCCGGCAACCTGACCGAGCTGATCCTCTCCTTCGATCTCCTGCCGGTACTGCCGGAGATCAACGCACTGCAATCGGGCATGCGGAAGAAGAGTGGCGCCTTCATCCAGGAAGCGGAGAAGGCCGGGCATTCAGAAGATGTGTGTGCCTATGTGAAGTCCGATCTCGGCATGCTCCGCGGCGGCAACATCGGTCCGACAGGGGAGCCGCTGCCCTCGCCGGACCTGCTCCTGCTCTCGTACACCGGCTGCTTCACCTTCATGAAGTGGTTCGAGATCCTGCGCGAGGAGACCGGCGCACCCACGCTCATGCTGCACGTGCCCTTTCAGGGCGAAGGCCGCGTGACGCGCGAGATGCGCGACTACGTCATCCGCCAGTTGAAGACCGAAGTCATTCCCGCGCTCGAGAAACTCTCGGGCAAGGCCTACGACGAATCACGACTCGCCGAAATGCTCGCGCGCTCGCGGGCCATGGAGGACGACCTCGTTCACGTGCTCGAATCGGCGAAAAGGAAGCCGAGCCCGATCGACGGGTACTTCGCGGCGGTCTACTACATCGGACCGATTTTCTCGGCCTTCCGTGGCACGGAAGACGCGCAGCACTATTACCGTGAATTGCGCGAGGAAGTCGATGCGCGCATCGCTCAAGGCATCGGCCCCATGACGCCAGACGGTCCCATGCCACCGGAGAAATTCCGTCTGGTGGTCGAGGGTCCGCCTGCGTGGACGCACTTCAACGAGCTCTGGCGCATGTTCCACGCGGAAGGGGCGGTGATTGTCGCCAGCACGTACACCAAGGTCGGCGGTGTCTACGACGACGGCTTCCGTCACGATCCTTCGGACCCGCTCGGAACGCTCGCGGATTACTGTCTCGGTTGCTACACGAACCGGAGCATGCAGGATCGCGTGAACATGATCGCGCGTTACGTGAAGGACTACGACGCCGACGGGTTCATGATCAACTCGGTGAAGTCCTGCAATTCCTTCTCGGCAGGACAATTGCTGATTCTGCGCGAAGTCGAGCGCCTTACCGGACGCCCGGGCGGGTTCTTCGAAAGCGACCTGGTCGATCCGCGCTACTTCTCCGCCGCCAACATCAAGAACCGCGTGGAAAGCTATCTGCAGATGCTCGATCAACGGCGCACGGGAGGTGCCAGCGCATGAAGTGCTTCGTCGGCATTGATCTCGGATCCACCACGACGAAATCCGTGGTGCTGGATGCCGAAGGCCGCGTCATCGGACGTGGCATCACCAACAGTCGCTCGAATTACGAGGTGGCCTGCGATGTGGCGCGCCGCGAGGCGTTCCACAGTGTGCGCTTCGCACTCTGTGCGCGGGCCTTGGAAGAGCGTCAGATGGATGCTCTGGTGCGCACCGCGCTCATGGATTCCCTCACCCGAGGCTTCCGTCTCGCGCAACACCGGGCACAGCTTGCTGCGCTGCGCGAATGCCTGACCGAGGATGCGACACAGGTCGAGTCGTTCCACGCCGGGCGCGACATCAAGGGCCCTGTAGCCGAAATCATTGTGGAAATGGAAGCTCTTGCCGAACCGCTTTTCTCGGCAGGCGCCACGCTGAAGAGCGACTTCTTCCGTGACATCGCGGCCAGCCAGTACGCGGCGGGCGCAAAGAAGCGTTCGTGTCCCGAGCGGCGGCCATTCGAAGCGTTGCTGAGCGTGTTCGACAAGGCGATTCTCAGAACCGAGAACCGCATCCTTGAGCCGGATTTTGCGACCGGCGCCGGGCGCGCCATCGAAGTGGCTCTCGCCGAGGCGCTGCTGAGCGAGCAGAACGCGGAGGCGATCCGCAGCACCCTCCGCGAGGCGTTCAATGTTCCGCTCGATGTGATCGACAGTGCCGGCACCGGCTACGGGCGCGCCCGACTGCCGTTCGAGAAGCGTCAGATCCGCTCGGAGATCCTCTGTCACGGATTGGGCGCGCATCACATGTTCCCGAACACGCGCACGGTGCTCGACATCGGCGGACAGGACACCAAGGCCATCCAGGTGGATGAGGCCGGTCTCGTGCGCATGTTCCAGATGAACGATCGCTGCGCTGCCGGTTGCGGACGCTACCTCGGCTACATCGCGGACGAGATGAACCTCGGCCTGCATGAACTAGGGCCATTGGCCCAGCAATCGAAGGCGCCGGTGAAGATCAACTCCACCTGCACCGTGTTCGCGGGAGCGGAAATCCGCGACCGCCTCACTCTCGGCCAGAAGCGCGAGGACATTCTCGCGGGGCTCCACCGTGCGGTGATGCTGCGCGCCATGAGCCTGCTCGCGCGCTCGGGCGGCATTCACGACGAGTTCACCTTCACGGGCGGTGTGGCCCGCAACGAGACGGCGGTCTCCGTCCTGCGGAAGCTCGTGGCCCAGAACTACGGCGAACGAACCCTCAACATCTCGACGGATTCCATCTACACCGGAGCTCTCGGTGCGGCGCTCTTCGCGCTCCGCGACGCGCCGGCGGAGGTTGCGGCATGACGCGCCAGATCACCTGTGGCATCGATGTGGGTTCCAGCGCCGTGAAGTGTGTGCTGCTGGAAGATGGCGAGGGAGCGCGGCGTGTGCTCGCGAAGGTCACCGAGCGTCTGCGGCACAGGAACGTCACGGAAGTGGCGGCCATCGTGCGTGACCGTGCGCTGGCCGAAGCAGGCCTCAGTGCCGAGGATCTCGCGTATGTCGCGAGCACGGGTGAAGGCGAGCAGGTCCATTTCAGGACCGGCCACTTCTTCGGCATGACCACGCACGCGCGTGGTGCCGTCGAACTCGTGCCTGCTGCGCGCGCTTGCCTGGACGTGGGCGCCTTGCACACGCGCGCGATCGTGTTTGACGAGCGCGGGCGCGTGCTCTCGCATCGCATGACCAGTCAGTGCGCATCCGGCTCGGGCCAGTTTCTCGAGAACATCGGGCGCTACCTCGGAGTGGCGCTCGAAGAAATCGGGAGCCTCTCGTGCTCTTCGTCGAAGCCCGAGAAGTGCAGCAGCATCTGCGCAGTGCTGGCGGAAACGGATGTCATCAACATGGTCTCGCGCGGACTCGCGGTGGAGGACATCCTCTGCGGCATCCACCAGTCCATGGCGGGGCGCTTCATGAAGCTCCTGCAATCGGCGGGCGCCACGGGCACGGTCGCCATCACCGGCGGGCTCGCATCCGATACGGGCTTGCTGCGTGCGCTGCGCGAGGAGGGAGCGAAGCAGGGCGCCAAGGTCGAGCTGGTCGCTCATGCTGATGCGATTCACGCTGGTGCTCTGGGTGCGGCGTTGTGGGGCGGACACCGCTTGCGGAAGCTCGCGAGCATGGGTGTCGCGGCGGTGCAGTGATGAATCCACGCGCCGAAAAGTCCATCGCCATCGTGAGTGGAGGTGCGAGCGGCATCGGTGCCGCGGTGGTAGCTGCACTCGTTGCCTCTGGCAGCGAGGTGTGGTCGCTGGATCTTGGCGCGCCGGCCGCGCGCCCGGGCGTTCATGATGTGGCGCTCGACGTCCGCGATGCGGCGGCTGTCCAGCGTGCCGTGGATGAGGCCGCAGCGGCGGGGCGCATCGACAAGGTGGTCGTGGCTGCCGGTATCACGCGGGATGCGGTGTCGTGGAAGCTCACCGATGAGGCTTGGCAGGACGTCCTGGATGTGAATCTCGGAGGAGCGTTCCACCTCATGCGGGCGACCATTCCGTGCATGCGCACGGCCGGGGCCGGTAGCGCGGTGCTCATCTCGTCCATCAACGGCGAGCGGGGCAAGTTCGGGCAGGCCAACTATGCGGCCAGCAAGGCCGGGCTCATCGGTATGGCGAAGAGCATGGCGCGCGAAGCAGGAGCCTTCGGCATCCGCGTGAATGTGGTCGCTCCGGGGCTCGTCGAGACACCTCTCACGAAGGACCTTTCGCCTCAGGCGCGTGAAGCCGCCGTGCGGGCGAGTGCCCTCGGCCGCATCGGCAGCGCCGATGAGGTGGCTGCCGCGGTGGTGTGGCTGCTCTCGCCGGGAGCTGCATTCGTGACGGGGCAGGTGCTGCGCGTGGACGGCGGCCAGTTGATGTGACCCCCCGTTGCGCGCTGGGGTTTCACCCCAGTTGCCAGTTGCCAGCGGGGGAATCCCGCGCACCGGAGGAGGGGACGAAAGAGCCCCGGGTGCGGCAATCCTGTACCTGATGCAGCGCAAGTCCCCGTGATTGGCCTCAATACGGCGTCCGCGCTTCTTGTCGCGCGTCATGGCACGCCATGTGCGAACCGCAAAGACGTGAAGGACTACATCGCCACCCTCGCACCCTTTCAGAGCCTCTCCGAGCCGCTGCTCGACCAGGTCGTCGCCCTCGCGCGCTCACGCACTGTGCACGAGAACGACGTGATCTTCCGCGCGGGAGACCGGGCCAACGCGTTCTATTCGGTGCGGCGTGGAGCCGTGAAGCTCATGCGCGTGTCACCCGACGGGCGCGAACGCGTCGTGCACATCATCAACGAAGGGCAGAACTTCGCTGAAGCCGCCGTGCTCATGCTCGGCAGCTTTCCCGTCACGGCGGTGGCCGTGGCTGAAGAAGTCGAGCTCATCGAGTTCAACGGCGAGAAGTTTCAGCGCCTCCTGCAGACCCAGCCGGTCATGCCGACGGCCATGATTTCGTCCCTCAGCATGCGCGTCCTGCGCTTGGTGGAGCGCATCGAAGATCTCACGATCTCCAACGTGGATTGTCGCTTCGCGCGGCATCTTCTGCGGCTGCCTGCCCGCTCCTCGACGGAGGGCAGCGTGGTGAGGCTTACATCCACCAAGAAGGACCTCGCCCATCAACTGGGCATGACGCCCGAGACGCTCTCACGTGTGCTCAGGCGCATGAAGGAGAGGGGGGTCCTCCGGGTTCGCGGGCGTGACTGCCTGCTCGTGGACGAGGATCGCCTGGTGGCGATCGCCGATGGCAACACCCTTGAGATGGCCTGAAAAATCGATGCTGCTTGATGCCCGTCAATCGGGAAACTGCTCCTCTGTGGCAAGTTGCTCCGGCCGGTGAATGCGGCCAGGAGAAGCCCATGCGACCAACTGACATCCTTCGCGCAGAACACCGTGTGATCGAACAGGTCCTTGACTGCCTGGCCGTGGTCTCGGCGCGCGCACGCAGTGCGCAGACCATCGACAAGGAATCCGGTGCCGCCATCCTCGAAGTGCTCACGACTTTCGCGGACAAGTGCCACCACGGGAAGGAAGAAGACCTGCTCTTCCCGGCCCTCGAACGCGCGGGCATGAACCCCGGTCAGGGGCCGACCGCGGTCATGAAGATGGAGCACGTGCAAGGACGCGGTCATCTTGCGGCCATGCGCGAAGCCATGGCGGACAACTCGGCAAGCGCAGCACGCGCGTACGCCGAAGCGGCGGACGCCTACGTGGCGCTGCTGCGCCAACACATTCAGAAAGAGGATCACTGCCTCTTCGGCATGGCGGACTCACTCCTCTCCGCCGAAGTGCAGGAGAACCTCGTTCACCAATTTGAAACCGTGGAAGTGCAGAAGATGGGGCATGGGACACATCAACGCATGTTGGACCTTGCCACGTCGACTGCTGCCCGGTTGCATGTTCCGTTCCAAATCACAGAAGGCGTAACTACTTGCTGTTGCCGCACCAATTGAGATCCTGAGGAGGGAGAACTCGTGGGCCGCTTGTTCAAACCAGGCGGCCCGCTTCTTTTTCTCGCGCCTCAGCGCAGTGCGCAAGCCACGGTTGCCGCTCAGTGGCGTTCGAGGATGCGATTCTTGTCGTCGAAGACGAGCACGTGCGGCTTGGCTGCGCGGGCTTCCGCCTCGGTGCACTGACCGAATGCGCACACGATGACGCGATCCCCCGGCAGCGCGTGGCGTGCCGCAGCGCCGTTCACAATCAGCTCACCCTTGCCGGGTGTACCCACGATGGCGTAGGTCTCGAGGCGATAGCCGTTGTTGCAATTGAGCACCTGCACCTTCTCGTAGGGAAGGATGCCCGCGGCTTCGAGCCACGCCGGGTCCACGGTGAGGCTGCCCGGGTACTCGGGTTGGACCCCCGTGACCACGGCGCGATGGAGCTTTCCGATCAGGATTTCCCGCAACATGCCGCATGTTCTAGCGCCGGAGTGGACCCAGCCAATGCCGGGACCTCCGTTGGCTCAGGCCGCTCAGGGCGAGCATCCGCTTCCCTCCAGCGTGGGCCGTGCACACGTGCTTTTCAGGTGTCCAAAAAAACAACACTCCCGGCGCAGATTTTCTTGAGGTTCCGCTGCTGCGCGTCCGAAAAGGAGCGCACAGGGAAGTGATCCACGCGGCGGCCGCAAGGCCGGTGAGACCCGCGGGGGTGACTTCGAGAGGAAGTTCCGACGCTTCGCTTCATTTGACTCCTTGACAGTCCCGTTCCGAGAGGGGAGCACCGCCCGGTGTTCCCCTCTTCCTTTTGAGAAGCTCACGGCCGTGGAGCATTAGACTTCGACCCATGCGCCAATGGATCCTGGTCGTTCTCGTGGCTCTGACGATGCGGCCGCTCCATGCGCAGTGGAAGCAGGGAGTCGTGGTGGCCGCGGAACCTGCGGCTGCGGAGGCCGGCCTCGCGATGTTGCGTGCGGGCGGCAATTGCGTGGATGCGGCGGTGGCGACTGCGTTCGCGCTCGCGGTCACCTGGCCCGCGGCGGGCAACCTCGGCGGTGGCGGGTTCCT
>SXGT01647443.1_pt1 | contig 111981 bp, 101 predicted proteins | sample 3176221 | NCBI WGS metagenome assembly SXGT01 (sample SAMN11356862, study PRJNA531348) | freshwater metagenome | isolation source: freshwater sample F1-120 | place: China: Fuxian Lake, Yuxi | collected 2017-12-25 | reverse complement strand
GCTGGCACTGGACGCTTCGACGATGGATGCGAATGCGGCGATGCGCTCGATCGTGCGGAAGGACACCGAGGAGAGTTACGCGGATTACGTCCAAGGTCTCGCGAAGGTCGCTGGCGAGCAGGCTCCGGATCGTGCGACGCAGGCGTCATTCGACAAGAACCGCGAGGGCCGCACGACATCGAATACGGACTGGACTTCAGTGACGGATCCCGAAGCGAAGATCACGCGGACGAAGGACCGGCGTACGCATCTGGCGTACAAGCCCGAGCATGCCGTGGATGTCGAGAGTGGTGCGATTGTGGCGGCGACAGTGAATGCAGCGGATCGCAGTGATCACGACACATCGACGGAAACGCTGGTGCTCGCGCTTGAGAATCTCGAGCACGTCGACATGCCGGTGAAGGATCTGACGATTGTGGCGGACAAGGGCTACCCCTCCGAAGCGGTGATCGCGGGGTGCGCTGTGGCGGAGCTGAAGACGTGCGTCTCAGAGCGGCGCACGCGGGGGCGCCGTCGATGGACGGACAAGAGCGATCTTGCACGACGTGCGATGCAGAGGAATCGGAGGCGAGTCCGGAGTAACTACGGGAAGAGGCTCTTGCGGAAGAGGGGCGAGACGGTGGAGAGGTCATTTGCGCACGTACTGGAGTCGGGAGGCATGAGGCGCACGCATCTACGAGGACGCGAGAACAACGAGAAGCGATATCTCGTGCAGGTGAGTGCATTCAATTTGGGCTTGGTGATGCGGAAGATGTGCGGCTTCGGCACCCCGCGGGGGCTTGCCGCCGCGTGCGCGGCCATTTGGTGCGCTGTGGTGGCGCTCATTCGCCTCTGGAAGACCACCTGGCGCTCGGTCGCTCGAAATTCACGTGGAGGTCACACCAAAGAGAGCTGCGGCAGCGCTTCGCACCGTCAGCTCGCTTGAGCTACACAACCTTCATTCTTCAACGGGCTGCTAGACCTTCGCGCTGGTGAGCCTCGAGAACGAGAGGGGGCGCAGCCAGATTGCGGTGCCGCCAACGGGCGCGGCGCGACGTGATCCATCCATCCAGGACGCATCAGTGTCGCGGAGAGTGTGACTTCGCGAGGGCGCGGCGACGGTCGCAGATGACAGGGTTTCCCGCAGCGTGCTCGAAACGCCGCCCTCCACTGGTGCTTGACTCGTCCGTCCCGTGTGCCGATGACCAATGCCGGGCATGGATGGTATGCGCGAAGACCATACGTGCGTTGGATCGCGATTTGGCCCTTCAACCTCCGCAGGGCATCCTGATCGTGTTTGATCGGAACATGGGGGCACCGCTGCGCATCGCAGGCAATCCCCAGCAGATGCTTCCAGAAGCATCAGCTTTCGAGCTGCGGCCTCTGCTCAAGCACGTGTCCGGGAATCAAACCGGCTGGCGCAGCGTGTTCGACTGCTGGGCGGCGTCCAATCTCGGACGGGCTGATAGTGTGCGCAGCGTATGGCGAAGTTGTGGCCCGCGGACAAGCTCAATCTTATCTTCCTCGGCGCCCATGCTCTGTTGCAAGGCTGGCGTTGGGAGAAGACTCCGGGGGCGCTGTACTGGCTGCTCTTCGATCTCGGCAGCATGCTGGCCGTCGTCTTCATCGCGCGGAGCCGCTGGGGCGAGGGGCGGTGCGGGGGAATCCTGCGCCTCATTCACGGCATGGTCACGGTGCCGCTCGCGTTCACGCAGGTGGGACTGCTGATTGCCGCCGCGGAGGGGCGCGATCACGCGGCCGAACTTGCCGCTTGGGACAGGGCGCTCTTCGGAGCAGATCCGCTCGCTCTCCTCGAATCGTTCGCAACGCCCCCGGTCACGGAGCTGTTGCAGTGGTGCTACGCGCTCTACCTCATCACGCCGGTCATCGCCGTGACGTTGCTGATCATCCACGCGGACACGGCGACACTCATCCGCTCCCAGTTCTCACTCCTCGGCGTCTATTACGGGAGTTACCTCGGTTACCACCTCTTTCCCGCAACGGGGCCAAACATCCACAACAATTTCGGGCCACCAATGCCCGTTGATTTCCCCGTGGTTGCGCGGCACGCCTTCAATGATCCTCTCCCGGGCATCTGGTTCACGGAGGAGATTCGGACGTGGATTTTCAATGCCGAAGTGACCAAGTTCGATTGTTTCCCCAGCGGCCATGTGGCCGTCGCCATTTGCTCTCTCGTTTACGCTTTCCGGGCGGGCCGCAACTGCGGCATGCTCATGCTGCCGCTCTGCCTCGGCATCATCCTTTCCACGCTCTGGCTTCGCTACCACTATGTCGTCGATGTCCTTGCGGGTGTCCTGCTCGCTCTCGCGGGGCTCATCCTTCTTGAGAGACTTCACCGCCGTCATGAAACGCGTTGGCACTGAATCGTTGTTCATTCTCTGCCTGGTTGCGCTCGTGCTGCCGGCACAGCGCGTGCTCGTTGCCGGGGACGCCGGTCCAGACCTGCTCGCAGCGCGGGCTGGCGCGGCCGCTGCACTGGAAGCACTTTCCTTGACTGTTGCAGAGTTGAAGGACGTTGCGCTTCCCGAAACAGCCTGGCCGGAGACCGCGCGCATCCTCATCGCCAGTGGCGCGAGGAATCGCGTTGCAGGCCTCCTCGGTGCAGCGAAGAAGCGTCAACTGCGGGTTGTGGATGTGACCAATCATGGGCTTGGCGATGCGAGCGAGTTTCCTGCCGCGGAGGAAGGAGCGGATGCAGCGTGGTGGCTCTGCCAGCCCTTCGCGCACCATGATGTCCTGGTTCTGCAAGGTCCGGACAAGCGCGACCACGAGGTGGCGAAGGCCTTCGTCACGCGCGCGAAGGCCATTGATCCTTTGAAACGGGTGCTTGGCCCGGATGCGATCCCGGCAGGTGCGGGACTTGCACGACGCCTCACCAAAGCGGCCGAAGATGGCATCACGGCGGTCTTCGTTGCGGCCGGGCCGAAGGATGCGCGGCTTGTCACCATGGCGGCACATGCGGCTCGTCCCCAGCTCGTTGCGCTTTCCGGCACGCACGCCTTCGCTCCTGAAGAGGAAGCGCCGGCTCTTCCCGAGGGGATGCTGATCCTCCGGCCTGCTCCACCAACGCATCACGCGGTGAAGGCGTTGCCCTCATTGCAGGCCTGGACCAAGAAGACGGGTCGCGCTGCAAGCATCGGTCTCGCAGCCTTCGACGCGGTGGTGGAGGCATTGGCCCCGACAGGGTTGATCCTTCCGGAAACCGGCAGCGCGCTGCGCTTCGGTGCGCGCCTGAGTGCGCGCGGCAGCGACACGCGGCGCATGTTGCTCATGCCATGGTGGCAGGAGTCGGGCGAGTTGAAGCCCATGTATGCCTTCGAGCCTGCGCGCCCGCAGCCAATGATGGAGCATTACGACCCGCCACGAGGTTTCGGATCCTTTGCGCGCTGGAGCACGCTGCGTTTCGTGCCCCGAGAGAAGACGCAGCTTGCTCACTTTCACTTCGGCGAGGGCGAGCGCCGCACCATCGAGCGGGATCTCGAGATCCTGAAACTCTCGACGGGCGGACGTCTGCCAGTGCTCGACCACCTTGTGCGCGAGAAACTGATGGCACGTCTGATGTCCGTGACCGGTGTGCTCTATGGCCACGAGATCGATGGCACCCTGAAACCGGGAGTGAGTTTCGCGCTCACCATGGCGTCGAGACTCCCCGCGAAGATGCCGACCAAGCGTGTGTGGCCAAGTCTGGTGGCGGGAGACGATCCGGAAGCAGGTGGCAGGGCTTTCGGCTCTCATTGTGAGATCTACTCGAGTTTCATCCGGCGCACGATCTTTGAGCAACGCGAGCTTCTCGAACGCGCAGTGGATGCGGCAGACCTGTCCACGCTGACAGGCATTCTCGAAGGACCCGGCCCCTACGTCACCGGCACGCGCCGCGATGTGCTCTACCGCCTCGTCGAGGGCTTCGCCGGTTCCATGGGCCTCACAGCGGCTCACGAAATCGGACACCTCGCGGGGCTCGGCCATGACGAAGACGACCCCGTCGGCATCATGAATGTGAAGGAGGGTGGCGGCATTTCGCACAACGACGGCCACTTCACGCCCACGAATGAAGCGGCACTCGAGAAGACCCTCGGCCGCGTCCCCAACGTCACACCCAAGAAGTGAGGCGCGTCAGTCGCCGAGCGACTTCTCGTAGATGCGATAGCGGCGGGTGAGTTGGCCGCCGCCGCGGGCGATGGTGTTGTTCATCGCGTCGTTGGTTTCGAGAATCCACGATGCCTCGGTGCTCTGGATGTCATAGCGCAGGGCTTTCTCCGCGATGTCTGCATAGAGGAGCACATCCAGCCCCTTGTGGCGCTCGGCTTGCACCACGCCCATGAGCATCACGCGCAGGTGCCGGAGCTTCCTCTTCGCAAACAAGAGTTGCAGAAATCCGGTGGGGAAGAGGCGGCCCTTCAACTTCTGCAACACTTCGTTGTAGTCCGGGAGCGCGAGCTGGAAGGCCACGGCTTCCGTGCCCTTCATCACGAAGGCGCCGAGTTCCGGACGAATGATGGGCTTCAATTCGACGGCCATCGCGCGCAGTTCGGCGGTGCTCATGGGTACGAAGCCCCAGTTGTCGCGCCATGCATCGTGGTAGATGCGCTGCACCAGCTCCACTTCGCGTGCGAAATGCTGCATGTCGAACGGTCTGAGGTGCACGCCCTCACGTTTCTTGATGAGGCCCGCGATGCGTTGCCAGCGCGGAAGGTCCACATTGTCGTTGGTGAACTCCCAGGCGAGGAGGTCCATCCGCTTCGAGAGCCCGGCAGATTCGATGAGCTCGCCGTACCACGGCGGGTTGTGGGGCATCATGAGTGTCGGCCTGCCGGGACGACCTTCAATCAGCACACCGCACTCGTAGTTGGTGCTGGGAGAGAATGGCCCGCGGAGAACCGGACGTCCCTCGGCGCGAGCGCTGACCTCGGCGAGGAGCGCGCGGGCGACGGGCTCATCGCGCACGCATTCGAAGAAACCAAAGAAGTGCACGGCTTCATTCCAGTGCCGCTCATGGGCCGGATTGCGGATGGCGGCGATGCGGCCGACGACTTCACCGCCGCAGCGCGCGAGAAGTGGCTCCACCCGGCCTTCCGCGTGAAACGGGTGCTTGCCGAGCGTGAGGAGTTGCTTCAAGTCCCGATCCAGCGGAGCGACCCAATGTGGATCCGCTGCGTGCAAACGCTTGGGGAACTCGATGAACGCGTGCCGGTCCTTGGAAGAGCTGACGGGCGCGACCGAGATTCCGGAGTTCACGCGTGGCGCGCGCAGGCGTCGCTCTTCGGCGCAGAGGCACGCTGCTTCGCGAGGGTGGTGAACACTTCCACCACGCGGGAGATTTCTTCGTCCTTGTGCGTGGCCATGTAGGACGTGCGGATGAGGCCCTTGCCGGCAGGCGTGCCCGGCGGAACCACCGGGTTCGCGAAGATGCCCATCTGGTCGAGTTGTTTCCAGAAGGCGAAGGTGTCTTCGTCGCTTCCGATCAGCACAGGCACGATGGGTGTTTCAGACCCGAGCGTGTCGTACCCGAGAGCGGTGAATTCACGCCGCACCCGGCTGCTGATTTCGTCGAGGCGCTGCATGCGCCACGGTTCCGCCTCGAGAATTCCGAGAGCAGCCAGTGCCGCCGCGGTGTTTCCGGGTGTGGGGGAGGCGGAGAAGATGAGCGCGCGCGCCGTGTGCTTCACGTAATGAACGACATCCGCGCGCCCGGCAATGAACCCGCCGATGCTCGCGAGCGACTTCGAGAACGTGCCCATGACGAGATCGACGCCACCCTCCGGGTCGTCAAGGAGGCCGAAGTGCTCGGCAGTGCCACGGCCTCTCGCGCCCAGAACTCCGATGCCGTGAGCGTCATCCACCATGACCCGCGCGCCGTACTGCTTCGCGAGGCGCACCACGCCCGGAAGATCCGAGATGGTGCCGTTCATGCTGAACACGCCATCGACCGCGATGAGCTTGCCGGCGGACTTCGGAGTCTCGGCGAGCATGCGCTCAAGCTCACTCAAGTCGTCGTGGCGGTACTTGCGGGTTTCACCGAAAGCGAGGCGCGCACCATCGAGGATGGAGGCGTGATTCTCGCGGTCGCAGAACACGACGTCGCCCTTGCTGACGAGGCTCGCGAGCACCCCGAGGTTCACCATGAAGCCTGTGGAGAAGACCGCGGCCGATTCCATGCCCATGAAGCGGGCGAGACGGCCTTCCAGTTCCTCGTGGAGTTCGAGGGTGCCGTTCAGGAAGCGGGAGCCGGTGCAGGAAGTGCCGTACTTCTCGGTGGCCTTCACGGTGGCTTCGATCACCCGCGGATCGTGGGTGAGTCCGAGGTAGTTGTTCGACCCGATCATGATCACCTCGCGCCCCTGGATGGTGGCGCGGGTGCAGTCGTGCTTGCCGATGGCACGGAAGTAGGGGTAGATCCCCATGGCCATCAGGTCCTTGGCGCGGGTGAAGCGTTCGCACTTCTCGAATAGGTCCACTGGGCGCATTCCGGGGCCTGATCGGGCTGCCCCCCCAGTGACTTGGGAAGGGGCCCCACCAGACGGGGTTGTCTCGACGGTGCCGGGCGGCACCCTGCAGGTCCACCTCACCAGCGGCTGGCCTCGGTAGGCTCCCGACATCGGGCCGCCCGACCAACCGTTGCCGACGTTTTATCATCCCGGGGGCGGATGTGAAGGCCCGCTACAGACCATGCGAAGCGTCCTTGTCACCGGTTCTACAGGCTTCATCGGCCGCCACCTCGTGCAAGTCTTGGCGAGGCAAGGGATTCATGTGCGGGCGCTGGTGCGGACGAGCGCGCAGGCAGAGTTGGCGCGGAGTCTCGGCGCGAGCGCGGTTGACGGCGCTCTCGATGACGAAGCGGCCCTCGGCGCCGCGGCAGCGGGAGTGGACACCATCTTCCACTTGGCGGGCTTGACGCGCGCCCGCAACGAAAAGGCCTTCCGCAAGGTGAATGCCTTGGGGGTGCAGAACCTTGCACGATGTGCACCTCCCGGGGCGCACTTTGTGCTGGTCAGTTCACTTGCAGCGGCGGGGCCCGGCACGCCGGAGCATCCTCGCGGTGAAGGAGATGTGACGGAACCCGTTTCAGCCTATGGCCGTTCGAAGCGTGCGGGGGAGCTGTTGCTCTGGGAGGAAATGCGTTTCGGCAGCCTCGGCGCGGCGACAGTGTTGAGGCCTCCCATGGTGTACGGGCCCCATGATCGCAATGTCACGAGTCTCATCGCAGCAGTGGCCAAAGGCACCGCACTGCTTCCAGCCGGGCGCGAGAGGTGGTTCTCGTACGCCTTCGGGCCAGACCTCGCCGAGGCCATTGCCACGGCTGGCGCGGACCGACGCGCACGGGGACTGACTCTCAACGTGGCGAGCAAGGAACCTGTCAGTCACGGAGAGCTCATCACCGCCATGGCCGCAGCGGTGGGGCGGGAACCGCGCCGCCTGAAGATTCCGAATATGCTGACCCTCTTGGCCGCAGCCGGGGGAACTTGCGCTGGCCTGTTGCTGCGTCGCCCCCCGATCCTCACGCTCGACAAGCGCCGCGAAGTGCTGGCACCCGGCTGGGTGGCCGATGCAAGCCGATTCCATGACCTCTTCCCGGGGAGCTTTGAAACCAGCCTCAAGGAAGGCATGGCTTTGACCGCGGCTTGGGCGCACTCCGAGGGTCTCTTGCCCGGCGCCAAGCGCGCTTGAGGGGCATGGATTCACCATGCCTCGTGGGGATAGACTCCTTGCCAATCACCAGAGCCAATCCGGAGGTTTTCGTCATGAGTTCCAAATTGCAGACCCTCGTCGTGGGATTCCTGTTCGCGGGCGCTGTTCTCGGCCAGTGTCAGGGGAACTTCGGCGCCGGCCACCTCACGAGCAGCCCGATGGCACTCGGCAGCACGGTGAACATCAGCTTCAGCGGCAATGCCGGTGCACCGGCCATGCTCTTTGTCGCGGCGACACCCGGCCCCACGCCCGTTCCGGGGTTCGGAACTGTCTGTCTCGACCTCGGCACGATGAGTCTGATGGCTTCGATTGCCCTCAATGCTCAGGGCCAGGCCACGCTTCCGTTTGGCATTCCCAACGATCCCGCCATGCTGGCGATCCTCGCCTTCCTGCAGGGTGTGGTCGTGGATGCCACCGCGCCTCTCGGTCTCGCGCTCACGGAAGGACTGCGTGTGCAGTTCGCGGCGCAGGACAGCTACATCGGCGTTCCGGCCATGGGTGCGGCGCGGGCGCTCGGCGCCGCCGTCACGTTGAAGGACGGTCGTGCGTTCTTGACCGGCGGTGGCGGAGGTTCACTCACTGCACCTTCGGGCAATGCCACCACCGAGATCTTCGAGCCCGTCTTGCGCAGTTACTCCGCAGGCCCGGCACTGAGTTCGGATCGCGGCTACCACACGGCGACGCTCTTGAATGATGGCCGCGTGCTCATCGCGGGCGGAGTCTCGACGGGCAGCGTCACGCTGGCGAGCTGCGATCTCTACGATCCTGTGACCAACAGCATGACACCCGCTGCGCCCATGCCCGGTCCGCGCGCGGGGCACACGGCGACGCTCCTCGGCAACGGCAAGGTGCTGGTGGCCGGCGGCGGCAGCAACTTCGTCATTCCGGTGGGCGGGACCTTCACGGCGGTCCTTGGTTCGGCTCTTGATACCGGCGCCGTCTATGACCCGGCCACCAACACGTGGACGCCGGCTGGCAATCTCATGGCGGCGAAGCGCTTTGGTGCCGCCGCTGTGCGTCTCAACGATGGTCGCGCGCTCGTCATGAGCGGCATCAGCGGCACGGCGAGCCTGTTCGGAATCACCACCATCACTTTCACGGCCACCACTTCGTACTTCAATCCGGCGACGAACACCTTCAGCGCGGGCCCGTCCATCGGCACCGGGCGCGCGTTCCATTCGGCCGCGACGCTGCCCGATGGTCGCGTGTTCGTGGCGGGGGGCGCGCTTTCTTCGCTCATTCCAGCCATCAGCAACACCACGCGCGTGCTTTCAGGTGCGAGTTTCGTGGCGGGGCCGAATCTCGCCGCGGCCTGCGCTCTTCCGACGCTGGTCGTGCTCAAGAACGGAGCGCTCGAAGTTTCCGGCGGTGTAACCGGTGATCTCGTGACCCAGGTGTTCGGTGCTGTCGCGCATGTCGCGCGCTACGTGGGCACCGTCTTCACGCCACAAGCGGCGCTGCCGATTCCGATGGGTGGCCAGTACGGCTGCCTGTTGCGTGACGGATCAGTGCTGCATGCCGGAGGAAGCGACGCCTTGGGCGGTGCGCAGACGACATCGTTCGTGCACATCCCGGTCAACTGAGCGCGGGCGCAACGCGGCATGACTCTCAGCGTGATCGTGGTCGCCCTCGGGGAAGACCCCATGGCGACTGCGGCGCTGGAATCAGCGCGCGCTGAGCGAGGCGATGCCGAACTCATCCTCGTGCTCAATGGAGTCGCTGCGACGCGGCAGGCATGGCCCCCGGGCACGCGCGTTCTCTGCAACGCGGAGAACACGGGCTTTGCTGCTGCATTCAATCAGGGAATGGCGCTGTCCACGGGGTTTTCGATTCTCAGTCTCAATCCTGATGCGCGCCTTGAAGCGGGGAGCCTCTCGGCAGCCCTGAGCGCGCTCGACGCGGACGCACGTCGCGGTGCCGTTGCATTCCGCCTGCTGCGACCTGATCGGCAGATCCTTGACAGCGGCGGCGTGAGGATGGACTGGCTCTGGCGCGCGAAGGACCGCGGCATGGGGCAGCCAGCCAAGGGCCGCTGCGAGATGACAGAGAACGTCGATGCTCCGTGTATGGCCGCAGCGTTGTTCCGTCGCGACGCACTCGAATGCGCCCGTGACGGAGCGGGCGAAGTGCTCGACGAGCGCTTCTTCGCCTACAAGGAGGATGTGGATCTCGGCTGGCGCCTGCGCGCGCGGGGATTCACCATTCACTTCGAACCGCGCGCGCTGGCTGTGCACGAGCGAGGCTGGAAGGAGGGCTCGCGCGCAGCGGTGCCCGTGCAACTCCGGCGGTTGAGCTTCGGCAACCGCTGGCAGCTCATCGCCAAGAACGCATCTCTGGTGGGGTTTCTTGTGCGCGCTCCATTCCTGCTGCTGTTCGAGTTGTTGCTGCTGGGCGGGATGCTGGTCCTCGAGCCTGCGACGCTCGGCGGACTGCCGCGGGCTATTGCATTGTTGCCAGGGAGCTTGCGCCGGAGAGCCCGGCGGGCAAAGTGAGCGCCATGAGCGAGAGGTGCGCCCTCAGCATCGTGGTCGCCAGCTACAACACGCGCGAGTTCTTGCGTGCGTGCCTGGCGAGCGTGCGCACTGCGACCGAGGGCCTCCGCACCGAAGTGTTCGTCGTGGACAACAATTCGACGGACGGCAGTGCCGCGATGGTGGAGGAGCAATTCCCCGAAGTCCTCGTGCTGCGCAACGAGGCGAACGAGGGATTCAGCAGGGCCAACAACCGTGCTCTCGCGCGAGCCACAGGCGCCGCGGTGCTGATTCTCAATCCCGATACGCTGGTGCCGCCTGCAACCTTGACCGCGCTGCTGGCGATTCTCGCCGAGCATCCCGGAGCATCCGTCCTCGGTTGCCGCATCGTGCGTCCGGATGGTTCGCTGGATGAGGCCTGCCGCCGTTCGTTCCCGACACCGCTCTCCGCCTTCGCGCGCATCACATCGCTCGACCGTGTCTTTCCGAAGAATCGCGCGCTGGGCGCCTATCGACGCACCTGGCAGGACCCCCTCGGCCGCTACGAAGTGGAGTCCATCGTGGGTGCTTTCATGCTCATCCGGCGCGAGGTGCTGGCCCAATGCGGTGGTCTCGATGAGGACTACTTCATGTACGGCGAGGATCTCGACTGGTGCTGGCGCCTGCGTCAGGCCGGCCACAGCATCTGGTACATCGGCGATGTGCACGTGGTGCATCACAAGGGCGCTTCGACCAGCGGCGAGCCACAGCGCATGAACTGGCACTTCCATCGCAGCATGTTTCTCTTCCACAGGAAACATCTCGTGGACAGCTATCCCTTCTTCGTGAACTGGCTGGTCTATCTCGGGATTTCTGCGCATTACGCCCTGCGCACCGTGCGCATGGCCTTCCGTCCGCCACCGCGGGCCCGCCCGTTGCAACTCCAAGGCAACGCCGCGGGCGCCGACCCCTTATGATCTCGCACACATGCGCTTTGTGAGCCTTTCCGATTGCGGCCGCCGCCGCCAGGACAACGAAGACGCCTTGCTCACGAGCGAGGAGTCCGGGTTCGCCGTCCTTTGCGATGGCATGGGCGGACGGAACTTCGGCGAGGTGGCGGCGCAACTGGCTGTCGAGCAGTTCGCGCTGGCCGTACGCGACGGCATGCCCCGCCACATGGAGCGCCTTGAGCGGGACGAGCAGGCCTCCGCCATGGTGAATCTGCTGGATGAGTGGGTGCGAGGTGTGAACCAGCGCGTGCACAGCTTCGCTCGCGACAACGATCAATACCGCGAGATGGGCACGACCTTGGTCTGCCTCGTTCAGATGTCGCATCAGGTGTTGGTGGCGCACGTTGGAGACAGCCGCGCCTACCGCTTGCGTGACGGTCAACTGGAGCAGATGACGGAAGATCATTCCGTGGTCGCGGCCAGAGTGAAGGATCAGAGCATGACCGCGGCGGAAGCGCGCCAGAGCAGCGAGCGCAACATCATCACGCAGGCCATCGGCACCGGCGAATTCGTGCGGCCTGATGTGAAGGTGTATGCGAGCACGGCCGGTGACCGCTGGCTGCTCTGCAGCGACGGCCTGCACGACATGTTGCAGCCGGAAGAGCTTGCATCCTTGATGGCGGCGGGCGGCCCGCTTCAGGAACTCGCCGTAAAGCTCGTGGCCGCAGCCAACGCTGCCGGTGGCCGCGACAACATTTCCGTCGTCTTGGGCGAAGTCGGCGCCGCCTAGCGTCGCTCGAAGACCACGCGGCCCGCGAGGACCGTGGTGAGCACGCGCGTTGCAGTGATCTCTTCGGCAGGCGCCGTGAAGGGGTCGCGATCGAGCACGATGTAATCTGCCGCGAGGCCCGGGCGCAGCATGCCTGTGGTCTTCTCGAAGCGTGCGGCGTGAGCGCCGTGCGCTGTGAACGCGAGGAGAGCCTCACCTCGGGACAGGCACTGGCCGGGGGTGAGCGCTGTTCCGTCCGCCATGCGGCGCGTCACGGCGGAGGTGAGATTGCGCCAAGGCGAGAGGGGTTCGACTGGCGCATCGGTTCCGGCGACGAACATGGCTCCGCTCTTCAGGAGCGTTCTCCACACATAGGCACCTGACGCCATGCGCTCTCGACCAAGTCGATCCACGGCCCACGGTCCGTCGCTGGTGGCATGACACGGCTGCATGGAAGCGATGACCCCGAGCTCGCGGAAGCGCTTCTGGTCCTGAGGATCAATGTGCTGTGCGTGCTCGATGCGCGGACGCGCGGCGGAGCGCGCGGCGGGATCGAGGGTGTGCAGGGCGATCTCCATGGCGTCGAGGGTCTCTCTCACCGCGCGGTCGCCGATGCAGTGCACGCACACCTGCCAGCCCCGGCCCATCAAGGCCGTGAGTGCCTGGCGCAGGAACTTCGGTTGCTGCACCGGAAATCCCCTGTGCCCCGCGCGATCGCTGTAGTCCTGAAGCAGCCAGGCGCCGCGCGAGCCGAGCGCCCCATCCGCGTACAGCTTCACCATGCCGACGTTCACGCGTCCGCCGTAAAGGCCGAGCGTTGGAGAGCGCTGCAACACGAGTTCGAGATCCTCGGCGCTGTCCACAGAGACCATGCTCGCGATGCGGAGCTCGGCCTTGCCCGCGGCATAGAGCGCGCCGAGGATGTTCAGGTTGTGGATGGATTCACCTGCATCGACGAGCGTGGTGATGCCCTGCTCGAAACAGAGTCTCTCGGCAGCGAGGAAGTCAGCGCTGAGGGAGCGGGCCTCGCGGGGGAGAGCCTTGTCGGCAAGAGCCGTGGCGTTGTCCACGAGGATGCCTGTGGGCCTGCCTTCCGGATCGCGCAGGATCTCGCCGCCCTCGGGATTGGCTGTGTGCAGGTCGATGCCTGCGCCATTGAGCACCGTCTGGTTGACCCATACCGCGTGACCATCCACACGGCTGAGTCGCGCGGGGCGCACACCTGTTGCCGCCTCGAGTTCAGCGGCCGTGGGGTAGCGCTTCTCGGTCCAGAGTTCCTGGTTCCAACCGCGGCCTTCGAGCGTGGCCCCCGCCGGCAGCGTGGCCGCCCGCTCCCGGATCAGCTTCAGTGCATCCGCGAGACTCCGCGTGCCGGAGAGATCCAGCTCCCGTGAGGCTCGCCCGAGCGCGACGACGTGGGCATGGGATTCGACGATGCCCGGCATGACGAGGCCACCGGCGGGCACGTTCATCACTCGCGCGCCGGGTTCCGTTGCGGCCGCCTCCGCATCCTCCCGGGAGAGGCTCGTGACGAGCCCGTCACGCACGAGCAGAGCGTTCGCCCGCGGTCTTGCCTCATCAGCGGTGCGCACCGGGCCGAGGACGATCAGTGGCTGCGCGGCGACGAAGGATGAGAGCAGGAGAACAAGTGCCAGCAGCCGCGGTTGGAAGTACATGCCCTGATCATAGGCGTGTCTCGGCTATCGTTGGCCAGCCCGCTCCCATGAATGCTGCCGCCACACCACTCCGTCCGATTCCGCCCGTGCACTGGCTCTTTCTCGGAGCAATCCTGCTCGACGGTCTCGCGATGTCGGTCGTGCCCTTTGTGCACACGGGTTTCGCTTTGCGTCTCACGCTGCTGGGATGGAGTCTGTTCCTCTTTGGCGTGCAAGTGGCGTGGGTGCTCACGCTTGTCGGCGACGCGGAACGCGACGGCAGTGCAGGGTTCCTGAGCCGTGCGCGCGCCGGTTTCGGCATGGCGGTGGGCTGTCTCCTGACGCCCCTCTGGACGGGCTGGCTTCTCGGGCACCTCTCGCGTGTGCGCGCGGCGTTGGCGAAGCCGGAGAGCCCGGACACTGCCCGTTGGCGCGGCTTCGCTGCCGAGGGCGACAAGCTCCTGTTTGCGGCGACGCTCTGGTTGCTCGTGCAACTGTTCCTGGCAGAACGCCTCGCGGTTGGCGACGAAGCGCTCGACAGTCCGCTGCAGGCATTCCTCGCGGAGACGCCGAGTGTCGCGTCGGAGCTCGGCCTGGTGAACGCCGGCCTGTTGGCGGCCTTCGGTCTCGTCTTTGCGCTCTACACATGGCGCACAGCGCAACGCGGCGTACGGGCGCTCGCCGAGATTCCGCCGGCTCCGCGATCCGGACCTGACGAATGAGCGCGCGCAGCATGCTCCTCGCGGCGGAGGGCCTGCGCGTGCGGTTCGGAAACGCCGAGGCTCTCCGGGATGTCCATCTCGATGTGTGTGCGGGAGAGATCCACGCCTTCCTCGGGCCGAATGGAGCGGGCAAGACCACGACGCTGCGCGTGCTCATGGACCTTCAGCGGCCTGATGCGGGGACGGTGCGCGTGTTCGGCGCGCCTCTCGACCGGTCGGATGGCGCATGGCGGGGACGCATCGGCTGGCTGCGCGGCGAGAACGCGCTCTTTCCCTTCATGCGCGCGCAGGCTGTGCTCGATCTGCTGCAGGCTCTCAGCGGCGCCAAGGCCACGCGGCAGAGGGAACTGCTTGAAATCTTCGGACTCACGGACGAGGTCCTGCGGCGCCGCATCGGTGCTCTCTCATCAGGCATGCGGCAAGCCGTCGCCATTGTCGCCGCGATGCAACACGACCCGGAACTCCTGCTCCTCGACGAACCGACCAACGCCCTCGACCCCATCGTGCGTGCCCGCTTTCTTGCTCACCTCCGCGTGCTCCGTGGCGAAGGCAAGGGCATCCTTCTGTCCTCGCATGTGCTGGATGAAGTGGAGGCGGTCGCAGATCGCATCACGCTCATCCATCGCGGCGCAGTGCTGATGTCCACCACGCTGCGGGAACTTGCCGAGCGTCTGCCACGCAAGGTGCGGGTCATTCTCGCGGATGGCACAACGCGCGAGTGGCTCGCTCCTCGTGCGGACACCGCGCTGCTCCGCGAACTCGCGGCTCTTGAGCCCGCAGCAGTGAACATCGAGGATGCGGGGCTTGAGGAGCTCTTTCGTTCTCTCGGCGAAGAGGCCGCATGAGCGGGATCATCAGCGGCTGGATCTGGCGTCGCTCACGGACCGGGCTCATTCTGGTGACCTTGCTGCCGCTCCTCGTCGGCACAATCAACGGCATTGCCTGGCCGGTGTGGTCGAAGGAACGCGAAGTGTTGCGGCCCGTGCTGCTGCGCCTCAGGCCCTTCGTGCGCACCGAGGTCACGGAGGTGGACATCTTCACGCCGGAAGGGGCCTTCATGATTCCCTTTCAGCATCCGCTGTCGCTGCTTGCGTGTGCCCTCGCCATGGCGATGCTCACGCTGCCCATTCTCGCGGGCGAACGCGGGCGCGGTGGACTCGAAATCCTGCTCACGACCAGGCTCACGCGCAAGGGGCTGCTGCGTGGCGTTCTCCGTGCCGCGCTGCCCGCGGCGTTGTGTATCGGGCACGCGCCCCTTCTCGGCACACTCATCGGTGCAGCGCTGGTCGGGGAAGTGCACGCCTTGCCGCTCGCCACTTACGAGTGCATCGCGCTTCAACTGGCCATGCTCGCCTGCTGGCTGATGGCGCTCGGCATCCTCGTCGGGACTTGCGCCAATGACGGAACCCGTGCGCTCCGGACCTATGTGTTGGTGGTCGCTGTCACCTTCGTGCTCGACTTCAGTTCGCATGCCCTGAAGGGCATGGATGACATCAAGTTCTTCTCGCCTCTCGGCTGGTACGACCCCGGCGTGATTCTGCAAAGCGGGCATACGCCACCTCTCTCGGCCGCCGTGCTTCTCGGCACGGCCCTGCTCATGCTCTTTACGGCTCTTGACGCAGCGGACCGACGCATCAGCGCTTGAGCGATCCGAGTCAACTGCACCACCTGCTCTGTTCGGGGGTGATCCCGCTGCACAGAGCCGCTCGGATGCTCTCGTTGGCTCTGCTCAGCGGGACCCCATGCGCTGCGCGCCGATACGGCGCAGGCGGCGAATCGGCGCAGGCGAGGCCCGGAGCGGTGCGAGTGATGGGGGTGGGGCGGAACTTCGGCTCGACCAGCGAAGCGAGCTCTCGGGCTTCGTGAGCTTTCGAAGTGGCGCCGGGCGAGCGAGCAGTGCCGCGTGACGCCGACCCCCATCAACCGCAGCGCGGACGCATCTGCATCACTCGCAGCGCAGTTGCAGCGTGCGCGTTGCAGCATTCGGTGCGGACCCGGTGCTAGCGGAAGGTGCGTCGGAGTTCGTCGAAGAAGCGGCGGTGTTCGAGTGCGACTTCGGCCCAAGTGGGCTGCAACGGGAAGTCCGCGTCTACTGGTGCCGTGCGCGTCAGCGCTTCGCTGAGTGCAGATTCGAGCGGTTCCGTGTTCCTGAAGGTTGCGAGCACACGCGCGGGGATGCCTTCGCGGAGCGAGGCGATGTCCGGCAGGATGACGGGCCGCTTCAATCCCATGGCGAGATTGGCGACGCCCGAAGTGGTGGCTGCGCGGTAGGGCAGTGCGATCCAGTCGGCGGCGGAGAAGAGGGTCGGCACGAGTTCGTCGGGCACACGCTCGAGGATGGCCGTGACGCGCCCGTCCTCCAGCGCGAGCTGCTCGACTTGGCGCCGCAGCGTCGCATCCGTGCAACTGCCCGCGATGATCAGCGACGCGTCGACCTTCACGCGCCGGAACGCAGCCATGAAATCCGGCACGCCGCGGTAGGGGCGCACTTGCCCGAAGCAGACGAAGGTCGGGCGTTCAGGGAGCCCGAGGAGCTTCCGTGCCGCGTCGCGCTCCACAGCCGGGCCGTACGCGGCGGCGAGAGGGCCGTGCGGGATCACGCGCACCCGCGCACGTTTGTTCATGGGCTCGGCGACATCTGCGCTGGCTGCGGTATGCGTGATGATGCCGTCGAGGCGCGGCACGACGAAGTTCCACAGTTTCGAAGCCAGGTCGCTGGTTTCGTGCGGCGCTGCGTTGTGCATGGTCCAGATGACCGGAGCTCCATGCTCGTGGCTGGTGCGCAGCAACCCTTCAATCTCGCGTTTCCTGAGCAAATTGCGCAGCGGATCCTTGTTCAACCAGATCCAGTGCAAATGAAGCACGGCTGCGCCACTTTCGAGAAGCGTCAGCGGTTTCTTTGCTCCGGGTGTGGAGCAGCCCGCGCCGACGAGAGCTTCGCCCAGCTTTGCGAGATAAGGGTTCTCTTCGTGGGGCCAGGGAATCGGCACCCAGTTGAGCGGAGTGAAAGTCGACAACGCGCGCGCCTCGGTTGCGGTTTATACTGTGAAGCGCGGCGCTGCGGAACGTGCCGCTGGCAAACCGAAGCCCCACCAGAGAATCATGCACCTCGCCCTCGTTGCCCCGCCATGGGATGTCATGGTCAACTCCTACCCGCCGCTCGGCCTCGGCTACGTGGCAGCGGCGGTGAAAGAGCACGGCCACGAGGTGTCGATCCACGATTTCGGGCTGCATCCGGAAGCGGCCATCAAGGACATCGTGAGCGAAGTTCTCGCAAGGCGCCCCGGGATCATCGGCATCACCACCTGGACGCATCTCTACCACGTCTGTTGCGAACTGGCACAGGCTTTCAAGCGCGCGGCTCCCGAGATTCCGATCCTGCTGGGCGGCCCACACGTGACCATCTTTCCCGCCGAGACTCTCGCCGAGGAACCGGCCGCGGACTACGTCGTGTTCGGTGAAGGCGAACTGAGTTCGCGAGAACTCATGGATGCGCTCACGCGCGGCGAGAAGGATCTTTCCGCCATTGCCGGGCTCGCGTGGCGAGGGGAGGAGGGGCCGCGCAAGAACGCCGACCGGCCACTCACCCGCGACCTCGGCGAACTTCCGCTGCCGGATCGCGAGCTCATGGGCATCGAGCGCTATCCCTTGCGCGCGTGGGACGGCGAGCCCATGACGACCATGATGACGAGCCGTGGCTGCCCTTACGCCTGCACCTACTGCTTCAAGGGGCTCTTCGGGCGGCGCTACATCACCACGCCCAACGAACGCATCATCGCGGAGATGGACGCCATCCACGCGCGCTACGGCATCACGCATTTCTATTTCGTCGATGACCTTTTCGTCGTGAACGTGCACCGGCTCCTCGAGTTCACCGAGGAGATGTCGCGCCACAAGGCGGGCTACCGCTGGCAGTGTCTCGCGCGTGTTGACCGCTTGCAGCAGGAGCACTACGCAGCCATGGCCGCTGCGGGTTGCTCGAAGATCCACTTCGGCATCGAGACCGGCGATCCGGAAGTGATGATGCGCGTGGACAAGGAAGCCACCCTTGAGGAAGTGCGGCAGTCTGTGCGCTGGTGTGACGAGGCGGGCATCATGGCCAAGGGGTATTTCATGATCGGTCTCCCCGGCGACACCGAGGAATCCATCCAACGCACCATCGACCTCGCCTGCGAACTGCCGCTGCACGAGGCGATGTTCTCGCTCACCACACCCTTTCCGGGCACGGGCCTTTGGAACGACATCAAGGACCGCTTCGAGGAGATTCCGAGGAAGGAACTCTTTCGCCGCGCGAGCTACTACTACGGCACGCGCAAGGTGAGTGAACCCATGTTCAATCTCTCGGCACTGCCGACGGCGCGGCTCATCGAACTCGTGGATGAAGCGGAATATGCCTTCCGCACCCGTGGCCACCGAGCCCGCCAGATCGAAGCCGATCTGAACCCGGGCATGGAGCGCTTCCTCTTCCGCCTCACGCAGAAGAGCTGGGTGAAACGCCTCGGTGTCGGGCCGTTCCGGAACTTCGGCAAGAACTGGCTGAAGCGACGAACGCCGCTGGCAGGCAGCGCGCCGGTCATGCCGCCAGCGCGCAACTGACAATGCCGGAATCGACGCTTCGACTGCCCGGGTTCTGGCCGCGCCTCATCAAGCGCGCTCGAACCACCCTCAATCTGCCGCGCCTGTGGCGGCACTGGAAGAACGGACGCACGGATCTCACGGGCGCGTGGCCGAACCGCCTCTACATCGAGATCACGAACGCCTGCAATCTCGATTGCATCATGTGCCCCACGGGCCTGCACATCCTCGGGCGCCCGACGGGCAACATGGAGGAGTCGCTCTTCCGCCGCATCGTGAACGAGATGGCGCCGCACGTGCAGCAGACCACGCTGCATATCTGGGGTGAGCCACTCTTGCACCCGAAGCTCGTACCCATGATCCGCTATGCGCGCGAGGCCGGCATTGAGGTCTCCTTGTCCACCAACGCGACCATCCTGGATGAAGCCCGCGCCCGCGAGTTGCTCACCTCCGGACTGACCGAAATCTATCTTTGTCTCGATGGCATGGATGCGGCCACCTACGAAGCCATCAGGCGCAAGGCCGATTTCGCCACCACGGTGGCGAACATCGAGCGCTTCATCGACCTCAAGAGTCGGCACGGCGGCGCGGTGCCTGCTCCAAAGACGCACGTGCAACTCATCGAGATGGCGCCCACGCGCGCGCAGGCCGATGCGTTCCGCGCACACTGGTCGCGGCCGGGTGTCGATCACGTCAACGTGAAGGCCTTCGATTCCTGGGGCAATCAGGTGAAGGAGATCAATCGGCTGCGCGCACCGCATGAAGGCGCCGAACGACCGGATCGCTGGCACTGCCCTCTGCTCTGGTATCACGCGCATGTCTACGTGGACGGGACCATGACCTGCTGCGACCGCGACTTCGGTGCGAAGTATCCGCTCGGCAACGTGGCCGAAGCCGGTTCCGTGATGGCGGTCTGGAATGGCGCGGGTATGAAGGCTCTGCGCGCGAAGCATCTCGTGAACGATCTGAAGGATGTGCCGCCCTGCCGCGGGTGCACGGAGTGGTCATGGTGGAAGCCCGGACCCTTCAGCGCGCACGGCAACGCGCCCGGAGATCGTTGATGGCGCTCGCTCCCGGCCCGGCTCTTCTTCTCAATCCGCCGAGCCCGCCGGGATTGAGTGTGAATCGTGAAGGCTTCGGAGGCTTGGGCGTGGTGACTGCTGCAGGCGGATTCACCTATCCCGCACACGCACTGGCAGAGCTGCAAGCAGCGCTCGTTCGCCGCAAGTTCAGTGTGGAGGCGCGCGATCTCGTGCTTGAGCCGGCGGCGCGCTGGTCCCGCGAGCAGCGTCTGATCGTGGTGCGCACGGCCGTGGCCACGCTCGCAGCGGATCTCGCCTTTGCGCGTGCGCGCGGAGAGGCTGATCCGGATGCGCGACTTGTTCTCTGGGGCACAGCCCTGGATGCGCACAGGCAGCAGATCGCCGCGGAACTCCCGCGCGCCGAGGTGGAGAGCGGCTACGACGCCGAAGGACTCGCGGCGCGCATCGCAGGTGATGCTGTGCTGGATGTCGAGGCACGCCCGGATGCCGATTGGGCGGGGCTTTCTCTCGGGCCGTCCCGCTGGATCCCGCTCTGGCATCGCCGCGGCTGCACGCACACATGTCACTGGTGTCCGTATGTCATCGCCACCGGGCGGCAGATCGTGGCACGCAGCCCCGCGCGCACGGCTCTCGAATTCCGGCGTCTGGTCGAACGCCATGCACCGAAGCGCGTGGTCTTTCGTGACCCGTTGTTTGCCGGCGACGCGACCGATGCCCTCTTGCTGCTCTCGCGCCTCGCGCATCTGCCCGCTCTTGCGCGCGCACCCTTCGAAGTGGAGACTCGCCCCGAGTGCATCACCGAACCGGTTGCTGCCGCGCTTGCCGAAGCCGGTTGTGTGGAAGTGAAGCTCGGCATCGAAACCTTCGAAGATGCAGCGCTGCGACAGGGCGAGCGTCTGTTGCCCGGGAGGACCGTCGCGGATTACCGCGAATCCGTGCGCAGTGCGCTGCTGGCGCTGCAACGGCGCCAGATATCGGTGCGGGCATTTCTCATGAGCGGGCTTCCACTTGCGACGCCGCGCGGCGATGATGCCGCCGCGGCAGCTCTTGCGGACCTCGCGCATGTGACGCGCCATCCGTGGAGAGACCCCGCAGCCTCGAAGGCAGGATGCTCCTGATGGCCTCCCGCACGCAGAAAGCCCTTTGTGCCGCGTTGCTCATCCCCGGTCGCCTGCCGTGGATCGGGGGCCTGTTCCTCCGTCTCGCGCGCGGTCTGGCCGGAGTTCACAAGGAACGCCGCTTTCTCGCCGCGCTGACGCCGTGGCCGTGGATCTCGCCTTCGGCCGAAGTGAAACTCCGTGGCCACGTGAATATCGGCCGCAATGTTTTTGTCGATGACCACTGCATCGTGCACATGCCTGACGGGACGGGCACGCTTGAACTCGCGGAAGGCGTGAGCCTGTGGCGCGGGAGCATCCTGTACATCGCGGATGGCGGCAGCCTGCGTGTGGGTGCGGATACGCATTTTCAGGCTGACACCATCATCACCGCGCTCGGTCCTGTGGAATTCGGAGCGCGTGTTCAGGTGGCGCCGCGTTGCGCTTTCTATCCTTACGACCACGGGTTCGCGGATGTGTCACGCCCGATCATGGAGCAGCCTCTTGTGCGCAAGGGCGGCATCCATGTTGCGGATGACGTCTGGTTCGGCACCGGCGTGATCGTGCTGGATGGTGTGCGCATCGGCCGCGGCGCGGTCATCGCTGCGGGCGCGGTGGTGACGCGTGATGTTCCGGCCAACGCCGTGGTGGCGGGCAATCCTGCGCGCATCCTCAAACTGCGCGGCGGTGCAGCCTCATGATGGATCTCCAGCAGGAAGCCGACCGCTATTGGAGCGCCAAGGACGATCGCGTGGATGCGAGGCGCCTCGCATTCCTCGCGGACTTCGTGCCTGCGGGGGCGCGCGTTCTTGTCGTGGATGGCGGCCCGGGCATGCTGGCAGCACTGCTCAGAGAGCGCGGCTTCGATGTGTGCATGACGGATGTCTCGCGTGTGGCGGTCGAACGTGCGCGCGCGCAGGGATTGCGGGCGGAAGTGGCGGACACGGACTCGGACACCTTGCCGTTCGCCGCGGGGGAGTTCGACTGCGTCCTCAGTGATTCCGCCATCGAGCATCGGTTTCACTGGCGCCGCGCCTTTGAGGAATCCCGGCGCGTGCTCCGTGACGGGGGCACGTTCGTTCTGCTGGTCCCGAACACGGCGCATTGGCGTCATCGCCTGCAACTCGCCTGCGGTCGCTGGGAGCCGGTGGATGGCTCGGCGACGGACCGTTGTCACCTGCGGTTCTTTGCGCGGAGCGAAATCGAGCGCGCGCTCGCGGATCTCGGGTTCATCATCACACAGAGAAGCGGCTGGGCCGCGTTGTGGGTGAAAGGGCTCTGGCCCGCCTGTTGCCGCCTGCCGCTGGTCCGCGGGTTCTGCGAGTGGATGGCGCGCGTGTGGCCCACTCTTTGGGCGCGCGACTTCGTGCTCACTGTCCGGAAGAATGCCGCGTCGCGGAGCTGAGATTCGCAAACGTGCTGCGCGGGCCGCGGCTGACCAGAACGCACACCGCGTCGCCGGAGCGGACCACGGTGAGAGCATCCCGCCCACGGCCAACCAGACACCCGCCTCTTGAAATCGAGCGAGCCGGGACGGTGAGTCCGAGTGCTTTTGCATCCGCCCAAGTGAGCTCATGAGCCGTCGCCTCGCGGCAGGGCACCATGGCGTCTGCGAGCGGTGAGCGAGAGCGCGCCGCTTCGATCAAGGGTGCGCCCGGGCGCTGGACGGCTTCGGGCACCATGCTTTCGAGGATTTCCCTGATGCCTTGCTGATCAAGCTCGCGCGTGGAGCGTGAGAGGCGCGCAAGCTCAGCGCCATCGACCACGGGAGCGCGGTCGTTGCGGATGAGACCTGCAGGGGTCCACGTGGCTGTGCCGAACTCGAGGACTTCCATCTCCAGCGTGATGCGCGTGTCAAGGACCGGGCGCGGATCGAAGACCCCTTGGCTGGTGAGAACCGCGAGGCAGAGCGCTGCCGACGCGGCCAGAGCACCGACAGGCCACCACGCAGAAAAGCCATCCTGGCGTGAGGCTGCGGCCACAGCGGGCGCCACAGGGACCCCCGCACTCAGGGCTTCGCGGACGCGCAGCAGCGCGGAGGTCTCTTTCGCTTCGAGTTCATGACAGGCAGCGCAAATGGAAAGATGCTCCACCAACCCGGTGACCTCGGCCACCGTGAGTTCATCGGAATGGAGGAGCGCGATGCGCGTGCGCGCTTCCGGGCACTTCATGAGCACTGCTCCCGGAGGCGCGGGGAGGTGCGCGCAACGCGTGCGGCCAGAGCGCTGGCGAGCGCTTCGCGAGCCCGCGCAAGTCGCGAGGCCACTGTGCCCATGGGGCACGCCAATACGTCGGCAATCTCGCGTTGTTTCAGTTCTTCCACCGCATGGAGAAGGTAGACCACGCGGAATTCGACAGGCAGTTGCAGCACAGCGGCGCGGATGTCATCGGGGACCGCCTCCAGCGTGGCATCAACGCGTTCTTGATGGGTCGGACGTTCAAGCATGGCGAGAGCCCGTCCGGCTGCCGAGTTGCTGCAGGTGCTGTCGTCAAGGTTCACGGTGCCTGGCTCTGCATCGCGTCGGCGATTGATGTGGGTGGTCCAGATGATGCGGTACATCCAGGCTCGGAAGTTCGTGCCGTTCTGGAACGTGGCGAAGCCGGTGAGCGCGCGTGCGAGTGCATCATGGAGAAGATCCTCGGCCTCTTCCCGGCGCTGGGCGAGATTCCAGGCAAAGCGCATGAGCCCTTGGGCGATTGGCTCGTACAGAGTCGCGAAGCGGCGGCGCTCTTTGGGTCCCAAGGGATGTCGATGCAACATGCTCACGGTGCTTGCAACACCATCCGCCGGGATTAAAGTCCCGGAGAGGGTGCGTACTTGTCACGGGCAAGCCCTTACAATGCCGGTTCCCCCGTTGGAGATCCTTGATGCGGTTCGCCGTTGTTTTGCTCGTGATGCTGGCCGGACTTGCGCTGCGCCCGCTGGAAGCCCAGTCTCCACCGAGGCTTCTGCTCCGCGGTGGCGAGGTGCTTGTCAGTGCCGGATCGGCCTTGGTGCGCGCTGATGTGCTCATCGAAGGAGAGCGCATTCTGGAGGTCGGCCCCGGTCTTGCAGCCGGCGATGCGGTGGTGCGCGATGTCACCGGGCTTGTGATCGCTCCTGCCTACATCGATGCCGGAACGCCCTTCCTGTTTGATGACTCGGCGCGTCGTGGCGCACCGGGCGAAGTCGCGGAGGATCTCATCAGCGGGGACCGCGCCGCGACCCTCGGTCGCATGCGTCGGGTCGGGATCGGGCTGGCGTGCGCCGATCTCGCACCCGCGAACGATCTCCGTGGGCCGGTCATCTGCAACGCATTCACGCGCGGTGATGCACCCGTGGTCTTGGAGAGGCTCGGCGGTGTCACCTTCGGGCTGGGCACGCGCACGGTGAACTTTGCCGGTCGGCAAGCGCGCGCTGCGGACATCCAGAACGTGCACGGCGCGTTTGCGGCCGCGCGCCGGTACCGGAAGAGCATCGAGAAGTTCGAGAAGGACCTGAAGGAATTCGAGGGCAAGGCTCCTGAGCGCGCGAAAGAAGAAGAGAAGGACAAGACCAAGGAGCGAAAGATCGCGCCGCGGAAGCCTCGCACCGAGGATGCTCAGGAATGTCTGCTGCGGGTTCTCGATGGCGTGGTGCCGCTCCGCATCGAAGCGAACTGGAAGGAAGACATCGAGGCCGCGCTGGACGCAGCAAGCAAGGCCAATGTGAAACTCGTCATCCTCGGCGCAGGCGAGGGCGCGCTGGTGGCGAAGAAGCTCGCGGATGCGGGAGCGATCGTGCTCCTGCCAGCGCCGGTGCGCATCGACACCAATGCGCTCGAAGCACCGCGGCGCGCGCCCGGCCTCGCGAAGGCACTCGTTGCCGCGGGTGTGCGCGTGGGGTTCACAACGGTCGGAAGTCGAGGCTTCCGCGAGGATTCCCTGCCGCTCATTGCCGCGCTGCACGTGGGTGACGGACTGGATGAAGATGCGGCGCTGAAGGGCCTCACTTCCGTCGCCGCAGAAGCTCTCGGCCTCGGCCAGCGCTTCGGTCGCGTGGAGAAGGGGCGTCACGCGCTCTTGCAGATCGGTGCGGCACCTTCCCTCGGAGGCGCCCGGCCGACTCTGATGATTGACGGCACCGTGGTCACGGATTGCGGAGCGAACGACTGATGCGACGCGCACTCTTCACACTGTTGGCATGCGCTGCATTCCTGTCCGCGCAGGATCTCGTGGTGCGCGCAGGCACCGTCATCACAGGCGATGGTGCGGCGCTCTCGCCTGGCGCGATCCTCATCAGCGGCGGCAAGATTGCTTCCATCGGACGCGAGGTCGCGCTGCCAGCCGGCACAACCGAGCTCGATCTGCCAACGGCCTTCGTGGCGCCGGGATTCATTGATTGCGGCACCAACCTCGCCGTCCAGCGCGGCGTGGTCGAAGACGAGCGCGGCTTCCTGCCTCAGTATCGCGTGGGGGAGAATCTCGCGCTCGAAGATCGCGCGGTGTTGCGGCACCTGAAGAGCGGCATCACCACCTTCCTCAGCTTGCCACCTGATGCGAACCCGCTTGCCGGGCGCGCGGCGGTGCTCTCGGGCCCGGCACGCGGAGGAGTTTCCGTGCTCCGCAGCGATGCAGGCGGAGTGGCGAGTCTCCGCGAAGGGGCATGGCTGCGCGAGCGCCAGGTGACGAGCCTCGTGGGAGCGTTGCAGGCCTTCGCCACGGCGGAGCTCGACGGCCTCCGCGCGGCGAGTGCGGAAGGTCTGTTGCTGCTCACGAGTTCCGCGCGGGAGCAGCAGGCCGCGGGCAGAGTACAGACTCTGGCGAACGTGCCGGCCACGTGGTTCATCGCAGCCAATGCTGACGATTTCGTGATGCCGCCCAAGGAAACCTCGCGCGGTGTGGTGCTCGGGGGGGTGCTGCCGCAATTGCATGACCGCCACCTCGATCTGCCGCGGCGCATCCTCGAAGCCGGGCACACGCTCGGTTTTCAGACGGCCGCGCCGCGCTACGAGGGCGCAACCCTCCGCCTCGCTGCCATCACAGCGACGCAGCATGGTGTCGAGCGCGAGGCGGCTCTGGCAGCGCTCACCAGTGGTGCCGCGAAACTTCTTGGCGTCGCGGACAAGACCGGCACACTCGCCCCCGGCAAAGAAGGCGATCTGGTGATCTTCGACAGGCATCCCCTCGATCCGCGCGCGCGTCTCCTGCATGTGGTGCAGGATGGCAGCGTGGTGGATCTCGCGCGGGAGGACTGAATCATGCGCAGTTGCTCGGTTCTGGTGCTCGTGCTCTCGCTTCTGCCCCTCGGGGCGCAGACGGTCTACAAGGTGGCTCGTGCCCACATCGGCAACGGCGAGAGCGTCGCTCCCGCTTGGGTCGCGGTCGCAGGCGGCCGCATCACGGCGGTGAGCAAGGAGGCTCTCTCCGGTGAGGTGACGGATTGCGGCAGCGCCGAAATCACCGCGGGCCTGATCGATGCCTGGTCGAGTGCAGGCTTGCGGAACGCCGAGAACGAGAACGAGGAAGGTTCGGAGGTGACTCCTGCCATGGAGCCCACGGTGCTGTATGAGCCCGGGCGACCGGAAGTGCTGCGCCGTTTGCAGCAGGGCATCACGAGTCTCTGCATCCATCCCGGAACCCGCGCGGTCATCAGCGGTTTTGCAGGCGTGGTCTCCACGGACGACGCGAGCAAGGCTCCGCGCACGCCACGCGGATTCCTCACCATCGTGCTCGGCCTTGATCCGGCGGCGGGCAACTTCCGCGGCGGCATGAATGGTTTCTATGCCCGGCGCCCGAACTCGCGCATGGGTGTCGTCTATGACGTGCGTTCCTCGTTCATGAAAGTGGCGGACGATCTCAGGACGGGCCGGGCGATCGCGACAGAGGATCTGCCTCTGGTGGAAGTCTTGCAGGGGCGTCTCTCCGTGCTCTGGTACACGCAGACGGACAAGGAGATCTTCACGGCCTTGCGCCTCGCCGAGGAACTCGGCATTCCGCGCAACATCTGCGCGGGCGTGGTGGCCGTGGGTTCAAGTGCAGCGGAATTGAAGGCGCGCGGTGTTCCGGTGCTTCTCGGATCGATGAACTGGCCGCAATACCAGGTCGCGCGGCGCGGGCGTCGCGGGGTGGCCGATGACGGTCATGCACATCAGGGGCACAGCCACGGTGCCGGGCTCACGGCCGAAGTCGAAGCGCGCCTGCGTGCCCTCGCGGAGGCGGGCATGACCCATCCCATCGACACGCACGAGGAAGCCCTCTTCGACAGCGGCGATGACTGCTGCATGGCGCCCGGCGTCGATCTCGACGTGTCGAGTGCATGGAAAGCGCGTGCGCCCGTCACGACGCAGGCACGCATTCTCGCGCATGCGGGAGTGGCAGCAGCCTTCGCGGGTGGCACTGATCTCGAAGGTGCGCAGCTCATCGACTATGCGCGCCTTGCTGTGCGCGACGGACTCGATCCCGCACGCGCCCTCAGCATGCTGACTCTTGAACCGGCGCGCATTCTCGGCGTGGCCGCGCACAAGGGCTCGCTCGAAGCTGGCAAGGATGCAGATCTCGTGATCTGGTCGGGAAATCCGCTGCGTCCGGATTCCGAACCGCGTCTCGTATTGGTTGAAGGTCGGGTTGTGTTTCAGAAGCCCGTCGGGAAAGGTGGTTGATCGTGTTGCACTGGAAACTGCTCGCTCTTGTCGTCATTTCGGCAACTCTGGCTCCGGCGCAAGCCCTGCTTCTTCGTGGCGGCCGCGTCATTCCCGTCATTGGCCCTGAACTCGAGTCGGCCGATGTGCTCATCCGGGACGGCAAGATCGAAGCCGTGGGGAAGGACCTCGCGAGTGACGGCGAAATGCGCGTCCTCGACGTACGCGGTCGCGTGGTGATGCCGGCCTTCGTCATTCCGCACACATCGGAAGGCATGGATCGTCCGAATGAAATGGTGCCGGTGACGCCGTTCCTTTCGGTTCTCGACAGTCTCGATTCCAGCCGCCCCTTCTTCGAGGATTGCCTGCGCGACGGCAACTACACCATTGCGGTCATGCCCGGCGAAATGACCATCATTGGCGGCACCGGCACCATCGTGAAGCCGCGCGGCCTTGCGGTGGAAGAGATGCTCATTACGGGGAACGCGGGCATGAAGCTCTCGCTCATGCCCATGTCCGGCAACCGCGCAGGCCATCTCGCGAAACTGCGCGCGGCCCTCGATGACGCGAAACGTCACATGGAAGACCAGCAGGCGAAACATGCCGGCGCCTCGGATGTGTTCGACATGGACGCATTCCAGGTTGAACAGCGCCGTCGCGAGATGGTGCGCATGTTGCGGGGTGAACTGCCCGCGTGGATTGCCTGCGCCACCGCTGCGGACGTGGAGCAGGCGCTGCGCCTCGAAGCGGACTACAAGCTCGACGTGCGGCTGGTCCTCGGCAACGACACCTGGCGCGCGTTTGCGCGTCTGAAGGGCCGGAAGCTGCCGGTGATTCTCGCAGGCGAGTTCCAGCCGCGCGAGGACGATCCCGAAACAGGCAAGGAAGTGGTGCGCAACCTGCCGCAACTTCTGAAGGAAGCCGGCGTGCGCTTTGCCGTGACCACCGCGCCCGGCTCGCTGGCGCGCCGTTACATGTGGTACCAGGCCGCGAGTCTCGTGCGCTGCGGGCTCTCGCGCGAAGAAGCGCTGGCCGCCGTGACGACCAACGCGGCCGAGGCCATCGGTCTTGGTGCGCGGAAAGGTGCTCTCGACAAAGGCCGCGATGGTGACGTGCTCGTGCTCACCGACGATCCGCTTTCGGGCCTCGCCTGGGTGGAGACGGGCATCATCGGCGGGCGCGTTGTCTACGAGCGCGCGAAGGATCCGCGCCTCTCCGAGATCTTCGGAGCGGGCCGCTGATGCGCTGCCTGCTTCTTGTTCCGGCCCTCCTCGCCGTTGTTCTCGCGCAGGAGCCGCTGCTCTTCCGCAACGTGACGCTCTTCGACGGAGAAACCCTGAGCGCGGGACGCTCGGTCCTCGTGCGCGAAGGCAAGGTCGCCACCATCGGCGATGCGACATTGCAAGCGGCGGGTGCGAAGGTGTTCGCGGTCGACGGTGCGTTTCTCATTCCCGGCCTCGTGCTCGCGGATGCTGTGCGGGTCGGCCCCTCGGAACGGAGCGTCTGGCCGCAGGTGCTCGCGACGGATGCGCACGATGCCTATGCGCCTCAAGCACTGCTCGACGCCGGCATCACCACGTTCTGGGCATCACCCGGCCGTGGCCGCTTCGTCCCCGGCAGCGGGGGCGTGATTTCGCTCGCTGCTGCGGACGCTGGCGGCGGAGTGCAGCCCGCTCTTCCGGCGGTGCATGTCGTCCTTTCGCCGGCGGCATTCAATCCGCCGCACATCTATGTCCCGGCAGTGCCACCGGGTCCGGAGGATCGCCCTGGCATCAAGCGCCAGTTGCCGCGTACGCGCGGCGGTGCGGCCATGGCCTTCCGTGAGCTGCTTGAATTCGCGCGCAATGCGGCGGCCGCGGAGGCGGCGGAACTTGACGAGGACGAGCGCGGCGCCGTGGCGGTGTTCGCGGATGTCCTCGCGAAGAAACGCGGGCTGCGGTTTCGCGCGGACAGCGTGGAGGAAATCACGCTGGCCATCGAACTCGCACGCGAGGCAGGGCACGCGCCGGTGATTGAGGGCGGCGCCGAGGCTTGGCAGCTCGCGAAGGAACTGGGGAGCGCCGGTGCAGCGCTCATTCTGGAGCAGCCCTCCGTTGACGCCGGGAAATCGCGATTTGGTGAAATGGACCCTGCGGCGGATGCCGCAGCGCGCCTCGCGGCCGCAGGTGTGCGCGTCGCCATCGCTCCGCTGAATGCCGAGGGCGAGCTGCTCTGGCTCGCTGGTCGTCACGAGAACGCCGGCTTTGCGAAGGAGCGTGTGCTGCGTGCCATCACGCGCGGTGCTGCGGAGATCATCGGCGCGGAGGCCGGCCTTGTGCGCGAAGGCGCCAGTGCTGATCTCCTGCTGTTCGACCGCGATCCACTGGCTGCGGGCACGCGGCCCATCGTGGTGGTCGCTCATGGTCGCGTGATGCGGGATCGCTCCGCGGGCTCGGATTCTCCCGTGGCCGTGCGCGCTGGGCGTGTGCTGCCCGGCGATGGCACCGTGCTTGAAGACGCCACCGTGCTCATCGTGAAGGGGAAGATCGCCGGTGTCGGGCGAGGCATCACCATCCCGCCCGGCGCGCGCATTCTCGATCTTCCCGAAGCGGTGGTGGTGCCCGGTTTCATCAACGCCGGTGCGCAGACCGGCGTGCGCAATCTTCGCGAGGCGGATGGTGAGGCGGTGACGGACGCAAGTCTTGGAGCACTCGGCCTTGAACAACCACCGTCCAGCTTCTTCGATGCGGAGCAGGACGACGTGGAATCAGCCGCCGCGGGCGGGGTGACCTCATTGGTGCTGATGCCCGGTGGTGGCCGCAATGTCTCGGGCGCGCTCTCATTGGTCAAGTGCGGCTCCGCAGCCTCCGAGGCGGTGAGTGCGAAGATCGCGGGCGTGTTTTCAGATTTCACCGGTCGTCGCCACAGCGAACAGGAAGTCGACGGCCTCAGAAAGATCCTCGACGGCGCGAAGAAGTACTTCGAGAGCTTCGAGAAGTGGAAGAAGGACCTCGCGGCATTCGACGAGAAGAACCCGCCCAAGGCAGCAGAGGTGTCGCATCAGGTGACACGCTCGAAGGCGCCCGAAGCCCGCACCATCCTCGGTGATGCGTGGCGCGGCGATGTGTGGGCGCCGGAGGTCGTTGCCGAGGGACACATCCGTTGCATCGCGCGCTTCACTCCGGACAAGGACGGTTTCAAAGTGAAGGTGGAAGCAGCGGGTCGCGATCCCTTCGAGGGGACGGCACGCTTCGATGGCGGCGAGCTCGTGGCGGAAGGCACCGTGGCAGGGAAGAGCTTCGTCGCCCGCGGAGCGCTCACACGTCACGAATGGTCAGGCACTGCCACCCTCGAGGGCAAGGTTGCTGGAACATTCCTGCTGCGCCGCGAACGCGAGGCGCCGAAGCCGGCCGAAGTGAAGCCCGCAGACGGGAAGAGCGCCGAGGCGGCGAAGGATGGCTCAGCCAAGAACGGCTCCGCCAAGAATGGTGAGGCCGCGAAGCCTGCGGAGACCGCGAAGAGCGACGAGCCAAAGGGGCGCCCCAAGGCTCCGGCGAAGAACGAAGCCATGGAAGCCTGGAAGGGCGTCCTCGATGGCGAAGCGCCCATCTTCCTCAGTGCGGACAACGAGCGCCTCGCGCGGGCGTTGCTCAGCATGCTGCGCGACGAATTCGACGTGCGCGTGGCCTTCATGGAATCACGCCTGCTTCCGGAACTTCTGCCGCTGATGAAGGAACTCGGTGTGGCCTATGCGTCCGTGTCCGCGCCGGTCTTGAAGCGCGAGGGGCGTGATTGGTCGCCCGTCCTTGAGGCGGCGCGTGCAGGAGTGCCTGTGCTGCTGGCGCACCGGGACAGTGCGCGTCTCATGGACATCGCGAGTCATGCGGTGCAACAAGGCCTGAACAGCGACGACGCGCTGCGCATGCTCACGCGCTGGCCGGCGCTGGTCCTCAATCACCAACAGAAGATCGGCGGCATCCAGATGGGACGCGACGGCGATCTCGTGATTCTCGATGGCGAACCCTTCGCGCCGGCCACGCGCATTCTGCATGTGGTCTCGAAGGGCAGGCTCGTGCCTCTGAAGGAGAAAGAGTGATGCGCACCCTCGGCGTGATTCTCGTTCTGACGCTCGTGCTGGCTGCTCAGGAAGGGCCGGTGGCGCCTCTGGAGCCAGGGTGCTTCGCGCTCACCGGCGGGCGCGTGTACACCATGGCTGGTCCGTCCATCGAGCGGGGCGTCGTGTTGATGCGCGACGGCAAGATCGAGCAGGTCGGAGCGCTGGGTGAACTGCCCGTGCCTGCGGGCTACCGCGTTGTCGACACCACCGGGCAGCGTGTCATCCCGGGCTTCATCGAGTTGCACAATCACACGGCGTGCAGCGACCTGCACGACATCGTGTACCAGGTGAATCCGGAACTCCGCGTGCTCGACAACATCGAGCTGGATTCCCCGGAAATGCGCATCGCACGCGCCGGTGGCGTCACCACGGTGCTGTCCATTCCCGGTTCGGGCACGAACATGGGCGGCTTCGGCGCCATTGTGAAGACCTTCGGTGAGACGCCGAAGGAAGTGCTCGTGCGCTTCCCGGGAGCCCTCAAGATTGCGCAGGCAGGCAACCCGGAACGCGGCAATGGCGACCTCGGTGCCGGGCGCATCGGCATGAACTGGATGATCAGGAACGTGCTTGTGGAAGGCCGCGCCTACCACGAGGCCTGGTGTGCCTTCGAGGAGGGGAAGACGAAGACCCAGCCCGCGAAGGACCCGCGCTACGAGTACCTCCGTGGTCTCTATCGCGGCGAATACCCGGTGGCCGTGCACACACAGATTTTCCAGGTGGTGCAGAGCACCCTGCGCATGCTCGCCCGCGACCTGAAGCTGAAGGTGGTCATCGACCACGGCGAATTCGACGGCTTCATCAATGCGCAGCTCGCCATCGACAACAACGTGAGCGCTGCGTGCGGACCGCGCATCTTCTGGCTCAGCCCGAATGACGGGCGCTTCTTCGGCCTCGCGGCGAGCTGGTACTGGATGGGCGTCAGTGACGACCACATCGGTGTGAACACCGACTCACCTGTGGTGCCGCAGGAAGAGCTTCCCTACCAGGCGGCCATGGCCATCCGGCATGGACTGCCCGAGGGTGTGGCTCTGAAGGGCCTCACCATCAACGCAGCGCGCTTTCTCTGTCTGGAGAAGCGGCTCGGTTCCCTTGAAACCGGCAAGGATGCAGATCTGGCCATCTGGACCGGCGATCCCTTTGACCCGCGCTCGCGCGTGCTCATGACCTTCGTGAACGGAAAGGTGGCCTATGACGCGGCCCGTGATGGACAGCGTTTCTGATTCGTTGCGCGCGCTCGCGCTCACGCTCATTCTCGCGACTCTTGTATTCGCGCAAGAGACACCCGAGCCGGCTGCTGGCGACGATGCCGCGGCGAAGGCACCGGTGGTCGCGTGGCACGTCAAGCGCGCTCACACGATCACCGGCGGCGTCATCGATGCCGCCGTGATTCTCGTGAGCAACGGGAAGATCACCGCCGTGGGGAAGGAAGGCGTGCTCGAAGTGCCGACGCATGCAACCCACGAGGAGCGCCGCTCGCTCACCGTTGCACCAGGCTTCGTGCACCCCGCTGCATTGTTCTTCGGTGCCGGAGAGCGCTTCGATCTGAGCGGCTCCGCCGCCAAGGGTGATGAAACCGTGCGTGGCAAGCTCGACCCGCAGGAAGCGGACGTGAAGAAGTTCGCGCGTTCGGGTTTCACGACGGTCGCGCTCATGCCGACCGGCGGCGGCGTTTCTGGCATGGTGACGATTGCGAAGCCGGTGAAGCCTGTGGCGGGCCTGCCCGAAATCGGGAGCCTGATCCGCGATGACAAGGCTGCGCTTGCCATGGCCTTCGAGCCCGGCACGGCCACACGGGACTTCTTCCTGAAGTCCATCGAGAAGGCGCGCAAGTACATCACCGACCTGGAAGCATTCAAGAAGGGCGGCAAGCCCGCCGAGGCGAAACCAGCAGAGCCGAAGTCGGCGGAAGCCAAGCCAGCCGAAGCGAAGCCTGCGGACGCGCCGAAGGAAGGCGAAGCAAAGCCCGAGGAAAAGAAACCCGAAGGTGAGAAGAAGGCCGAGGAGAAAAAGCCGGAGCCGCCGAAGGAACCACAGAAGGACCCGAAATTGCAGCCGCTCGTGGACGCTCTCGAAGCGAAGCTCCCGGGTGTGCTTTTCATCTCGGGTGCCGCTGCGTTTCTGCACACCGAGGCCTTGCTCGCGGCGGATGCGAGCTTCCGCCCCGCGGTGGCGTTTACCGGTGCGGCATTTCGTGGCGGCCCGGATGCATGGCGTGTGGTCGCTGGCCTGAAGAAAGCCGGGGTCACAGTGCTCATGCCTCCGCAGATGAGCAACGTCCCCTTCATCGCGACCTTGCGTTCCACGGCGGCGATCCTGCTTGATGCGGGCGTCCCTGTGGCCTTCATGCCGGAAGCCCGCGAATTGGAAGGTCTCGAGCGCTTCCGCGGTGAACTGCTGCAACTCGTGCGGCACGGGCTGCATCCCGACGACGCGCTGCGTGCCGCCACACTCACGCCGGCGGAAGTGCTCGGACTCGGTCAGCGCACCGGTTCCCTCGAACAAGGCCGCGATGCGGATTTCGTCCTCTATGACGGCGAGCCTCTGGCTCCGACCACGAAACTCATCGCGGTAGTGGTGGATGGCGCAGTCATTCACGATGCAACGAAGGAGGACCGCTGATGCGCGCCCGGATCTTCATGAGCGGCCTCGTTGTGGCATCCATGCTCTCGGCACAGGGTGAGGCTCCGAAGGAAGGCGCGAAGGCGCCCGCCGCTGCGGCCACCAGACCGGCCGCCGAGCAACCCGTGGCGGAGAAGAAGGCGGGCCCGCGCTGGGTCGCCATCAAGGACGCCACGTTGCACACCGTGTCTCATGGCGTCATCACTGGCGGCACGCTGCTCATCAAGGACAAGCTCATTCACGCTGTGGGAACCGATGTGACGATTCCCGAAGGCGCGGAAATCATCGATGGCCGAGGCAAGCATGTGGCGCCCGGTTTCGTGGCCATCGCGGCCAAGGGCGCATTGGGGCTCCGCAACTCCACGAACAAGGAGAAGGCGGAGCACCGCTTCGATCCCTTTGCTGACTTCATGCAGCTCGCTCTCGCGAACGGTGTCACCACGGCGCATGAGAGCGGCGGTATGGCGGACAGCATGTTCGGCGGGCTCTTCGGCAGTGTGGGTAGCGCATTCATCGGTTCGCATACGGGCCAGGTTGGGGGAGTGGTCGGGAAACTCACGGCGGGCACCATCGAGGGCTTCACGCTGCGGGAACCCGCAGCCTTCTACATGAACGCACCGGGCGGGCAGGGTGGCAGCGCACGCCTCGAACAGCGCGACGTGTTCGAAAAGGCGAAGAAGCATCGCGCTGCCGTGAAGACCTGGCTGAAGGATCTCGCGGCGGGGAAGAAGGATCTCACCGAGCCGAAGACGGACGACAACGTCAGCGCTCTCGCAGATGCGATGAATGGTGACGTGCCGGTCTTCTATTACGCCGACAATCGCCGTGACATGGAGTTCGGCCTCGAGCTCGCACAGGAATTCGGTGTGCCCGTCATCCTGCACACGGCGCAGGAGGCCTGGGCCATGGCGGCGGATGTCTCGCGCTCCGCAGCAGGCGTGATCCTGCTTCCGCGCGGCAAGGGCGGATCCGCCACGCGCCCCTACACGGACCCCAACGTCGATGCACCGCATGGCTGGCGCATCGAGTCGGCGTCCATCATGCAGAAGACCGGTGTTCCGTGGAGCACCATGACCCTCAACACGGGCATCACCACTTCGCTGTTCGGCGGACGCGATCTTCTCGGGCTGAATCTTGAAGCGGCCTTCGCCGTGCGCGGTGGAGTTTCCAATGAAGAGGCCCTGCGTTCCATCACGCTGACACCTGCGGAGATGCTCCGCGTTGCGGACCGCATCGGCAGCCTCGACAAGGGGAAGGATGCGGACATCCTCATCCTTGATCGCGAACCGCTGGATTACCGCACCTTCGTGGAGAGGGCTTTCGTGAATGGGCGTGTGGCCTACGACGAAAGCGTGACGCCGCTCTACGCGCACATCCAGACCGACCGGCGTCAACCGCCGAAGAACTGGAAGCCGTGGGGCATCTGGGGCGAACTTCCGGAACAGAAGAACCCGGCGCCGCTCCCGGATGGTTCGGCTGCGCCAGCACCAGCCAAGTGACGCTCCTTCCGCCGGACGGGCCGCGGGCTATCGTCGCCCGTCCGGAGGAATTCCCCGATGAGCGAGCTTGCGCGTCAGGACCCTGAGATTGCCGCCTGTGTCGAGCGCGAGGCTGCGCGTCAGGAGCATGGTCTCGAACTCATCGCTTCCGAGAACTTCGTCTCACGGGCGGTGATGGAAGCCGCAGGCAGCCTGCTCACCAACAAGTACGCCGAGGGCCTGCCGGGCAAGCGCTACTACGGCGGCTGTGTGCATGTGGACAGCGCGGAGGAACTCGCGCGCACACGGGCGAAGGCGCTCTTCGATTGCGCGTGGGTGAATGTGCAGCCGCACTCCGGCGCGAGCGCCAACATGGCGGTCTACCTCGCATACCTCCAACCCGGCGACACTTTGCTCGGACTCGATCTCGCGCATGGCGGGCACCTCACGCACGGCTCGCCCGTGAATTTCTCCGGCATCCTCTACAAGGCCCAGTTCTACGGGGTGGAGAAGGATGGGCCGCTCGAAGGCCGCATCGACATGGACAAGGTGCGCTCGAAGGCACTTGCTGTGCGTCCGAAGCTCATCAGCATCGGTGCCTCGGCCTACTCACGCGATTTCGACTACGCAGCTTTCCGCAGCATCGCGGATGAAGTTGGCGCCTTCCTCTGGATGGACATGGCGCACACCGCGGGGTTGATCGCCTCAAAGCTCCTGCGCGATCCGCTGCCGCACTGCCACGTCGTCACGACGACCACGCACAAGACGTTGCGTGGGACGCGCGGCGGCATGGTGCTCTTGAAGCAGGACTATGAGAATCCTTTCGGCAAGCGCGCGCCCAAGAGCGGGCGCTTGAAGATGATATCGGAGCTTCTCGACAGCGCGGTGTTCCCGGGTGTTCAAGGCGGCCCCTTGATGCACATCATCGCGGCCAAGGCCGTCGCTTTCGGTGAAGCTTTGCAGCCCGCTTTCCGCGACTACTGCGCACGCGTGATTGCGAACGCGGCGGCCATGGCGGAGGAGTTCAGTTCTCTCGGCTACCGCATCGTTTCGGGTGGCACGGACAACCATCTCATGCTCATTGACCTCGCGAGTCGGGGCGTCACCGGCAAGGCGGCGGAGGAGGCGCTCAGTCGCGCCGAGATCACCGTGAACAAGAACATGGTGCCCTTCGACCCGAATCCGGCCTTGGTGACGGGGGGCATCCGCGTCGGCAGCCCGGCCATGACCACCCGCGGCCTCGGCACGGGGGAATTCCGCCGCATCGCGCGTCTCATGGACCGCGTCCTTCTGAAGCCCGCTTGCGCGGACACCAGTGCCAGTGTGCGCAGCGAAGTCGCGGAAATCTGCCGGGCCTTCCCGCTCTACGCGCGCTGAGCTCGGCGTCGCCGCCGCAAGGACTTCGGCCCGTCGCGGGCGGCCGCGGGGAGGGTCCCTGTGCACGCTCAGAGCTTGAAGCGGGCCTCCCGCTCCGTAGAATCGCCGCGCTCTGCACCCATAGCTCAATTGGATAGAGCATCTGACTACGGATAAGAAGGTTGGAGGTTCAAGTCCTCCTGGGTGCGTTGACCACGGGGCCGCCAGATCTTCTGGCGGCCTCGCTGTGTTTCCTGGCCTTTTGCGTGCCGCACCCGTCCGGACGTGCCGAGGAGCGCTCCCTTCGGTCGAGCCTTCGCCCTTCGGCCGTACATCGTCGCTCCGCGACCTCTGTCACGCCCGGTTTCTCAGGGAACTGCTGTCGCTCGTCGCGGGACGCAGCAGCGCGCTTTCTTTGGCGCTGTGAACAGCCTGTCTCACGTGGCACTCAGGGCCGAGGTGACCCTTTGGAGGGACCTCTCCGATGCGCATCGTCCTTGCTCTCGCGTTGTCCACGGTTTTTCTTGCCGCCCAGCCCACGATCCTGGGCACGATCCACGTCACCGGAGGCGCAGCCGCTCTCGACATGCCGTCTTCCGCGCTTCCGGTGTGTGCCGGGCCTGCGGCCACCGGCTTCATCGCCAACGACACCGGCATGGTGGCAACCGACCTCACCATTCACCTCGGCTGCATTCCGGGGGATTCTGGAACCCCGCCGCGCCTCACGAAGATCAAGGTGGGGAAGTCCGACCACACCTGCGCGGGCCTTGTCGGTGAACAGAGGGTCTCTATCGACGCATTGCAGCCGGGCGATGTGATCAACATCGAGGTGCACACCGGCGGCGCTGTCAGCAGCGCCAATGTCCGCTTGTCCATTGTGCTCTCCACTTCGCCCGCCTGGTCACCCGAGGTGGACATCGCTCCGGGCATTGTGTTCACGCGCAATGCGCCCGTCGCCGTGACGAGGTTGCCGATGCAGGGCGACAGCGGTGTCATCTTCTGGGTGGAAAGCGCGAACGTGAACCCCGCCGATGTCTTTCAGTCGCTCGCGTTCGATCTCGACTTCGGTGGCGAGGCGAACACCCTGCTTTCCGCGACGGTGCTGGATGAGTTCTCGCTGCTGCCGCACTCGGGGATCGAGAGCGAATGCACCGCGCGCAGCGCGCGCTTCGAATCACCCGTGCTGCTCGGAGCGCTGGACCGCGTGGCCGTTCTCTTCCTCTTCGAGCACAAGCCGAATCAAGGACTGATTATCAAGGCGACAGCGCGTTGATCCTTCACACCCTTCGCGGCGCGCTCGGCGCCGCGAAGGTGTGCGCGCGCGGTGCCGGACGCAAACCGGTCCATGCGTTGCGAGAGAGTTCAGCCCCTTCGAGGGCGAGGAGTCTCTTGTGCAGGAGCGCAATCGTCATGGAACCGAAGAGGTCATCAAGAAGCTCCGCGAAGTGGAACTGTCCCGTGCTCGCGGTGAATCGTTGGCTGCGGTCTTGCAGCGCCTTGAGGTGAGCTGGCAGACGATTCACCGGTGGAATCGGAAGCATGCCGGTGTGAAGGTGGCAGCTGCGAAGCGCCAGCGCGAGCTCCAGAAGGAGAACGCGCGGCTGAAGGGCATCGTGGTCGAGCACGAGGAGGCAGGCTGGTGAGTCTCAAGCGCGTGCAGCGGAACTGGAGAGAGCAGGGGCTGCGCGCGCCGAAGAAACAGCACAAGCCGTGGTCAGAAGGTGTAGGCCGCGATGGCGCTATAGCCGGTGTAAATGCCGAGGTTGAGGTCCCAGGTGGTGGAGTTCGCGAAGAGCTGCAGACCAGCGAGGCTCGCGAGAGGCAGCGTGATCGACGCGCTGGTGTTGCCCAGAGCGTCGAGGTTGCCGACGAAGGGCGGTGCTCCAATGGCGATCTGGAACAGGAGATCGTCATGGGTGACGAACAACCCGAACCAAGGCCCTTGGTAGGGCGCGCTGGCGTTCAAGGGGTCAGCACTGAAGGCGTTGAGGTAGGTGTGGCCCGCGTGTTCGAGGGCGCCGTTCACCGCGGCGGTGAAGGTGCTGGGGAGAGTGGCCGAGAGTCCGAGGACGACAGGGGTGAGATCCAGCCACAGTGCTGGCACAAGCAGCGGATTCACGAGGAAGGTGCCGTCGCCCAGTTGTCCGTAGGTGTTGTTGCCAGCCGACCACGGAATGCCGAAGGGGCCGATCATGGCTGTGTGGGCGCTGGCGCCGACAGGCATACGTGCGCCCGGCGCGCTCGCGAGGGTGAACGTGCTGCGGTTGGTGTAGTCGCCGAGGGCGAGTTGCCCACTGGTGTTGTCGCCGGTCGTCCACACGGCGCCCGCTTGAAGCACGAGGGAGTGGTATTCGCCAGCGCCAATGGCGCTGACATTCGTGAGGGCGAGGGCCGTTGGTGAACTGCGGTCCGTGGTGTCCGCAAGGCCGAGTTGCCCGCTCACATTCGCGCCCCACGCGGCGACGCTGCCGTCGGCCTTGAGGGCTAGCGAGTGCCAGCCACCGGCTGCAAGCGCGACCACGTTGGTGAGCGTCGTGGTGGCGGTGGGCGACGAACGCGAGGCCAGGTCACCGAGTCCGAGTTGGCCCACGTTGTTCAGGCCCCACGAACGCACGGCGCCCGTGCGCAGCAGCGCCAACGAGTGATTCTCGCCTGCGGCAATGGCCACCACCTCCGTGAGTCCCGGGATGAGCGTGAAGCTGGTGCGATCCGTGGTGTCGCCGAGACCGAGTTGGCCGTTGGCGTTCTCCCCGCATGCGAGCACGGTGCCGTCAACGAGGAGCGCGAGGCTGTGCGCAGCGCCGGTGGCGACACCAATGGCGCCCGTCACCACTGGCACTGCAGCGAAGCTGGTGCGACTGGTGAGATTGCCGAGGCCAAGTTGCCCTGAAGCGTTGAGGCCGGTGCTGCGAAGAGTTGTGTCTGTTGCAACGACGAGAGTGTGACCAAGACCAGCTTCAGCGGCGAGTGCACTGAAGCCTGTGACGCGCGTGGGCACGCCGACATTGATGTTGGTCCCGAGCCCGAGTTGTCCGCTGAAGTTGGAACCCCACGTGTACAGCGCAGAATTGCAGTCGATGGCGAGGGAATGCCACGAACCAGAGCCGAGGGATTCGCCGAGGACCGGCAAGGGCACTGCCGCGCTGACCGCACCGCCGTTGCTCTCCACGCGCACGAGGTGCACTCGCGCGTTGAGAAGATCCGTCGCTGGCACAAGGACCTGGATTTGTGTGGATGTCAGACTCGACGGAGTGAGCGAGCGCGCTCCGATGCGCACCGTGCTCATGGCCATGAAACCGGTGCCGTGCAGCGTGAGCGTTGTGGCACCGGCGCCAGCGAGCATGGAGGGCGGCGTGAGCCCTGTGAGAACTGGCGTCTGGCCGTGCACGAAAGCAGCGAGGGCGAGAATGGCGAGAAGCGTGGAGAACTGCTTGAGCATGGGAGGGAACCTCTGGCGGCTTGTGGGCCGCGGGAGCGATGGAACGGACCTCGGCAAGGTTCGGGATCGAAGCCTACAACGGTGAGCAAGGGGGAATGTTGCGTCAGGGCGCGTGATTGGCGACAAGACCGCCGTACACTGCACTCAGTGCGCCCGTAGCTCAATCGGATAGAGCAGCGGACTTCGGCTCCGCAGGTTGGGGGTTCGAGCCCCTCCGGGCGTGTGCGGGATCAATGCCCTCAAGTGCATGCAGCGTGATCCGAAGATGTGTCTGCCGGGGATTCGCCCCGGCAGGAAGCTCCACTCTCTCGTTCAACATCGCCGCCGGCGGGATGCGTACCTCGTAGGGGTTCGCGTCCTGTCTGCATTTGATGGCGGCTCGGCCCACGAATGCTCCGGCCCGCGTGGCGCCGAGGGTCTTGAAGCGAGGATGAGAGGCCGGAGGCTCGTCCGAGCAGAGCAAGCTTCGGCGCACTTTGGCCGGGCCGGTGCGCTTGAAGGCGGGCCGAATCTTGCGCAACATGGTCCTCACATTGGCCGTGACTCGCGGCCGGGAGTCCACGCCATGCCAGCCAACAGCCGCAAGATCAACAAGGCCAACCACGGCCGCCGCCCGCGCAACCACAAGGCCCGTCGCAAGCAGAAGTTCTGCTGAGGGGGTGCGGGCTTTCGCCCGCTCGATCCCCATGCTGAGGCCGCCTGCTCTTCGACCTGGAGCGCGCATCGCGCTGGTCGCGCCTTCGTCGCCAGTCCATCCGCCGGAGCGGGTGGACGCAGCGCTCGCTCGCATCGCAGCGCTCGGATTCCGTCCTGAGCTCTCGCCGCATGCGCGCGAGGCTCACGGCCACCTCGCCGGTCGGGATGAAGCACGCGCCGCGGACCTCAACGCCGCTTTCGCAGATCCGGACCTCGGTGCCATCTGGTGTCTTCGCGGCGGTGCAGGCGCACTCCGCCTGCTCCCGTTGCTCGACTTCGCTGCGCTCACAGAGCATCCGAAGCCCTTCATCGGTTACTCCGATGCGACAGCACTGCATGCAGCGATTCAGCGCCATGCGGGGCTGGTGAGCTTCCACGGCCCCATCGTTGTAGAGTGTCGCGAGGGCGACGAAGAGCACGCGCTGTTCGAACTCATCATGGGCCGCGACCGGCGCGCCCTGAGTCTCGCTGGCGAGCGCAGTCGATGCGTGCACGGCGGCAGCGCGAGCGGGCCACTCGTGGGTGGCAATCTCACGGTGTTGGTGCGTCTGCTGGGCACACCCTTCGAGCCTTCATTCGACGGAGCGATTCTCGCACTCGAAGATGTCTCGGAAGCGCCCTACCGCGTGGACAACATGCTCACGCAACTCCGGCTGAGCGGCCGCTTGCAGCGCGTGGCGGGCATCGTGGCGGGGAGTTTCGGCACGGCGCCCGAATCACTGCGGCCGCAATTCAGCTACGAGGAGATCGTGTCGGAACGCTGCGGAGATCTCGGCATCCCGGTCATGACCGGCGCACGCTTCGGCCACGAGGGCGCGCAGTTCACTCTCCCCATGGGTGCGGAAGTGGAAATGAACGCGGACGCCGGAAGCTTGTGCTTGCCGGCGCCCGCGGTGATCGTGAACGAGTGATCAGCGGCAGTCTTGGGCGCGCGCGAGGAGATCCTTTGCCTCGCGCTTGCCCGGCACGCCGACGGACTCGGACCACTTCACGCTGCCATCCTTGCCGATGAGCACGGTGGCGCGGTCGGTGATGCCGCGAGCCTCGAGGTAGATGCCGTAGGCAGCGGCCATGGCGCCCTTCGGATTGAAGTCCGAGAGGAGCGGGTAGGTGATTCCACCCATGGAATCAGCCCACGCCTTGTTGGCGAACTTGCTGTCGATGCTGACACCCAGGACCTGGGTGTTCGCGGCCTCGAAATCGCCTTTCAGCTTTTCGAGTCCGGGAATTTCGACGCTTCAAGTGGGGGTGAACGCCAGCGGATAGAAGACGAGCATCACGTTCTTCTTGCCGGCGAAATCGGACAGACTGACGGACGTGCCGATGTGACTGTCCAACTTGAACTCTGGCGCCTTGGCGCCTGCCGCGATCATTGCCATAGGTGGCTCCATTGCTGTCCCCGGGACTTTCCGGGGAGCCAATCCTAGCGGAGAATCCGCGCGCACCCACGGAGCCACTTCATGCGCATTCTTCCCGTCATCGCAGGCCTTCTCGGCCTCGCCGCTGTTCTTGTCCCCGCCCAGGAAACGGTTGCGAAGACTCATGCAGCAACGCGCGAGCGCTTCACCCTCGAACGTTGGCTGAAGACCCCCGCCGCCTTCAATCCTCAAGGGCTGATGGGCTTGCAGTGGTGCGGCAAGAAAATCGCGTTCTCGTTTGTGCGGCAGGCGGAGGGCGATTTCGAACTCGTTCGTGCAGCACCCGGTGAAGCGAGCCCGCAGCGGGTCCTGAGTGGCAAGGAAGTGGCGGAGGCCCTCTCGACCTTCGGGCTCCGCGGATCGCCCGCCATGCTCGCGGGGCTGCGCTGGGAGGAATCCGGCACGTCGCTGCTCCTCGATGCCGGGGTTGCGCTCTTCCGCGTGCATCCGCCGCGCGGGGCGACCGCGGCGGAGCCCGCCAAGGGTCTCGCGGTGGACCAACTGTTCCGGCTGCCTGATGGTTCGAGCAATGCCATCTACAACGCCGATCTTTCTGCCGCAGCCTTCGTGAAGGACTTCAATGTCTGGGTCATGAAGCGCGGCGAGGAAGGGCGCGCAGTGACTGAAGGCGGCAACGCAGACCTCACCCATGGCATCTCGGTGCATCGCGTGGAGTTCGGCATCAAGGACGGGCTCTGGTTTTCCGCGGACGGGAAGAAGGTGGCCTTCTATCGCGAGGACTTCACTCCGGTCGATGCCTACCCGTACGTGAACCTCACGCCGGTTCCGGCGGAGCTTGTTCCCGGTCGTTATCCCATGGCAGGTCGGAAGAGCAGCGTGGTGAGCGTTGGTGTGCACGATCTCGCGGCTGCGAAGACAGTCTGGCTCGAAACCGATCCCGCGGCGGATGAGTGGCACACCAACATCGCCTTCACACCGGATGCGTCGGAGCTCTGGATCGCGCATGTGAACCGCGCGCAGAATCACACGGAGTTGCGCGCATGGAGTGCGGACACCGGCAAGCTGCGGGGCGTGGTGCTGACCGAGGACGATGCTGAGTGGACCGAACCTGAAGCGCCTCCGTACTTCGTCCCGAACGGGGAAGGGCGCTTTCTCTGGATCTCGGTGCGCTCAGGATTCCGGCATGTGCATCTCTTCGATGCGGGCGGCAAGGAACTCGCGCAGCTCACGCGCGGGGATTTCGACCTCAGCGACTTCACCGGCTTCGATGCGGATGGCAAGGGATTTCGCTTCATTGCCACAGGAGTGAATCCCCTGGAGAAGCATCTCTTCCACGGCACGCTCGAAGGCACGCAGCGTCAGCTCACCACTGGTCGTGGGCATCACACGGCTGAAGTCTCCGCCGATGACAACTGGCTGCTCGACACGCACACCAATCTTGAGTTGCCGAAGGCTGTGGACCTCGTGAATCTCGGCGGCAAGGAGGATGTGAAGCGCCTGCACACCGCGCCGGATCCGCTGGCATCCTTCGAGCACGGCACGGATTCCCTCTTCACGGTGAAGACTCCGGATGGTCGCGCGTTGCACGGCTGGATGATGCTGCCGCCCGGCATGAAAGCGCGCGCCGAAGGTGCTCCGGTGATCCACTACGTTTATGGCGGGCCGCACAACCAGCTCGTGACGGATCAGTGGCTTTGCGGTGGCGGACGCTGGAATCTCTGGCTCACGGCCATGGCCAGCGAAGGGCACGTGGTGTTCTTCGCGGATGGGCGCGGCACACCCAACCGTGGCATCGACTGGCAGCAGGCCGTGCACAGAAAACTCGGCACTCCGGAAATGGAAGACCAATTGGTCGTGTTGCAAAGCGTGCTGCATGGCACGGGTGCGGATGCCAAGCGGGTGGGCGTGACAGGCTGGAGCTACGGCGGGTTCATGACACTGACCCTCGCGTGCCGCGCCGGGGAACACTACAAATCCGCGCTCGCGGGCGCGCCGGTCACAGACTGGGCTTTCTATGAAACTGGCTACGGCGAGCGCTACATGGACACGCCAGCGGAGAATGCGGAGGGTTATGCGACCAGCAACACACGCACGCACGTGGCGGGCTTGAAAGGCCGGCTCATGGTGGTGCACGGCACCTCCGATGACACGGTGGTCTGGCAGCAGTCGCTCACCTTCGTGAAGGCCTGCATCGAGCGTGGCGTGGACGTGGACACCATGCTCTATCCGGGCGAACTCCACGGGCTCCGCGGCCCATCCGCCCTGCACTTCATGCGGAAGTCGCGGGCGTGGTTCCAGCAGACGCTTTGACAGGCGTCGTTCCGGAACGCTCGAAACCGAGGCGGAGGATGCGCGAGCAAAGGCGCACGAAGGAAAGCCCTCCCGCCTCGGCACTGAGAGCGAAGTCCTCCTTCTTTGCGAGGAAGGGGTTCGGGTTCGCTTCCAGCAACACTGGCTGTCCCGCTGCGGTGAGGCGCCAGTCGAAGCGCGCGTAGCCGTCGATGTTCAAGGCGCGTGCGGTGCGGCGCGCGAGGCGCACGAGCTTCCGTTCCAACTCCGGGGGCACGTCCTTCGCGAAATCGTTCTTGATGCCCCAGCGCTTCCGGTACTCCTCGTCCCACTTGGCGCTGAAGCTCGCGATGTTGGGGGCATCACTCTGTTCCGTGCCAAAGGTGATCTCGCGCAGCGGGAAGACGCGCAGCCGCGCGTTGCCGAGTACGGAGGAATAGAGCTCGCGGCCCTCGATGAACTCCTCCACGAGGGCCGGCTGATTGAAGGTGCGGTGGATGAAACTCGCGCGCTCCGCGAGTTCTTCATCAGTGCGCACGATGGAAGCCTTCGAGATGCCGCGCGAGCCTTCTTCCGTGAGCGTCTTCACGATGAGCGGCCAGGCGAGACGTGCAGGCTTCTTCACCACATTGCCGGGTTCTGCGAGGAACGCATCCGGCACGCGAATCCTGTGGTGGCGGAGGACCTGCTTCGTGAGCACCTTGTCCTTCGAGAGCAAGAGTCCGCGCGGTCCGCAGCCTGTGTAGGGCACGCCGAGGATTTCGAGGAACCCCGCGATCTTCCAGTCGTTCACGCTCTGGCCGCGGAACTCATCCACGAGATTGAAGACGATGTCGGGTTTCCACTCACGCACCATGCGCGCGAGGGGTTCCACGTCGTCGTAGAGCAGGCACATCTCGGTCGTGTGCCCGAGGCGGCGCAGTGCCTTTGCAATATCGCCTTCGCTCTGCCATTCGGGAGTCTTCAGCGCGGCGCCGAGATCCACCGCGAGATCCTCGCGGCGGGAGACGAAGCTCGTGATGAGAACTCGTTTGGCGTCGGTCATCAGGAAGACATGCTGAAGCGCCCGGCGAAGAGGTAGTTCTTGGAAAGCGCGACGCCGGCGGCGCCGAGTTCCATGAGGGCCGATTCCTCGGCCACCGTGCGCACCAATTCCAGTTCGCGCGAGGTCGCGATCATGGCGGAGAGCATGCGGTCGACATTGTACTTCTTGAGACCGGACCAGTGGGCGATGGTCTCGCGGAGTTTCGAGCGATGGCGGCGGATGAAGTCTGCGGCGGCTTCCGCGCCGGGATGTCGCGCGCGGGCCGCGAAGATGCGGCGCAGATCGCCATCCACGTATTCGGGCGAGTTCTCTTCAGCCAACTCTTGCAAGCGCGCCGCATAGAACTCTGCCAGCGTGCGGGTGTCCGTCTCGATGGAGTGAGTGAAACTCTCCCTCAACACGGGCTCCTTCTTCGTGAGGCGTTGGAACAGCGCGTCCATCCATTCGAGCTTCTTGAGCGCACCCTTCCAGGTGCGATAACGCGTGCGCCAATCAGCGGGTGTGAGCAGCACGGCGAAGGTCTCGGCGAAATCCTCATCCGGATGGCTCTGCGCATACCAGTTGTCGAGGTGACGTACGAAGGAGTGGCTGTGCGGGCGCGGCGTGTAGTGGTCCGGGTAGGGCGTGCTGCTGCGGCCGAACAGTTCGCCGCGGCCTTTCGCGCGCACCAACCCGTACGCGTAGTCCGCAGCGTGGCCAGCTTCGTGGCGAAGAATGCGCATGGCGGCATCGGCGGTTCCGCCCTCCACGTCGATGACCATGCGACGTTCGAGGCGCACGAGCCGCGGGTGGGCGAGCCAGAAGGGCATGGCGATGGCCGTTTCTCCCTGCTCCACGAACCATTCCGTACTCAAGTAGCAGCGTGGACGGAAGCTGAGTCCGCGGGCTGCGAGATCCCTGTGCAACTGGTCCCGCAGTGGCCCCAAATCCGAGGCGTCGAGGTCGAGATCAAGGTCCGAGAGGCGGCTTGCAAGGAGTTCGGCCTCGCTGAGCGTGGCCAAACCTCGCTTGGAACGTGACTTCTGGGGGGTGGTCATGGGGTGTGAATGCGCACGGTACTTGGCCGAATCTGCCGGTGCTCCACGAAGCCTTTGGTGGCTTGGATGGTATAACGGGGCGCCCACTGGGCAGGAGAACTCCATGAGATTCGCAATCCTCTCGCTCGCCCTGATGGCGGTCCTTATGGGATCGACCCTCACGGCGGCCGGTGTCACGGTGCCGACCGTTGATGATCCGCCGGTTTACGTGGTCGGCGTTTCCGGCATGACTTGAGCGGGTAGCTGTGCCACCAAGGTCCGTGCGACCTTGGGCGCGCTCAGCAACGTCGACAAGGTGGAAGTGAACTTCAAAGAGAAGAAGGCCACGATCACCATGAAGTCCGGAAGCCTCACCAAAGAGGACGTGGAGAAGGCCCTGAAGGGCAAGGGCTACGGCCTCACCAGCTTCGACAAGAAGTGATGAGCTGACGCTCTCCAGACGGAAGGTCCGGCATCCCTCGTGGAGGCCGGATCTTTGCGCTTTTGGCGGGGCGAGAATCGCAACGGATGCACTTCGACACGCACTGTCATCTCACGCTGGGGGAGCTGGCGCCAGAGGGCGCGGAAGCTTGGGCGCGGGCCATTGAGGCTGGCGTGCCCTTCGGGCTCGTGGTCGGGATCGACGCGCCGACCTCGCGCGGCGTGATTGAGTTCGTGGAAGGGCGCCCCGGTTTGTTTGCAGCCGTCGGGTTGCACCCCAACGATTGCGCGCAGGCCGGCGCGGAGGAGTTCCGGGTCATCGAGGAGTTGTCGCTGCATCCGAAGGTTGTCGCCATTGGTGAAACGGGCCTCGATTTCTATCGCGACACCAGTCCGCGCGAAGCGCAGGAAGCGTCGCTCCGCTGGCATGCGGAGTTGGCCCTGCGGCGCGGGAAGCCGTTGGTTCTGCACATTCGTGAGGCCTACGCGGGAACGGCAGCGGTGCTCGAACCCTTCATCGCGCGCGGCCTGCGAGCGGTGCTGCACTGCTTCGGAGGCAATCCGGAAGACCTCGAACCCTTCGTTGCCTGGGGTTTCTACGTGAGCATCAGCGGCATCGTCACCTATCCGAAGGCCGACAACGTCCGTGCTGCGGCGCGGTTGGTGCCCCTTGAGCGGCTGCTCATCGAAACGGATGCGCCCTGGCTCGCACCGGCGCCGTTCCGCGGCAAACGCAACGAACCGGCCTTTGTCGTGCACACGGCGGCGAAACTTGCAGAGGTGCGCGGGATGACGCCCGCCGCCGTGGCGGAGCAGACCACCGCCAACGCGCGTCGTTTCTTCGCTCTCGACTGAGCCACTGGTGCCTGCGCGCACTTGGCCGGGCGCGCAGCACACGCTTGAGCTCGGCGGTTGCCGCGTCTTTGGCGGTGCTTCGGATAGGCTCGGCGCTGGAGTCGCGCATGGATCACTTCACGCCCCGCCCCGCGGACAAGTTCACATTCGGTCTCTGGACGGTCGGCAATCCGGGCCGCGATCCCTTCGGGGGGCCGGTGCGTCCCACCACGGACCCGGTGGATCTCGTGGCGGGCCTTGCGGAAGTGGGCGCGTGGGGCGTGAACCTCCACGACAACGACCTGATTCCCTTCGGAAGCAGTGCGACCGAGCGTGACCGGATCGTCGGGCGCTTCAAGGATGCACTGGCGCGTCACGGGCTGGTGGTGCCCATGACCACCTGCAATCTCTTCTCGCATCCTGTCTTCAAGGACGGCGCCTTCACCGCCAACGATGCGGACGTGCGCGCCTTCGCGGTGCGGAAGTGCATGGATGCGCTCGATCTCGCGCACGAACTCGGGAGCAGCACCTTCGTCTTCTGGGGCGGGCGCGAGGGTGCGGAGACTGATGCCTGTCGCGATCCCATGGAAGCGGTGCGCAGAAACCGGCGCGCACTCGATTGCCTCTGCGAGTACGTCATGGAGCGTGGCTACAAGTTGCGCTTCGCTCTGGAGGCGAAACCCAACGAACCTCGCGGCGATATCTATCTCGCGACCACGGGGCACATGCTGCATTTCATCAGCACCCTCGCTCACTCGGAGCTGGTGGGTGTGAATCCCGAAGTGGCGCACGAGACCATGGCCGGGCTCTCGATGGTGCACGGCGTCGCGCAGGCCATGGAAGCAGGCAAGCTCTTCCACATCGATCTGAATGCCCAGAAGATCGGCCGCTACGATCAGGATCTCCGCTTCGGCAGCGAGGACCTGCGTGGCGCGTTTCTGCTGGTGCGTCTGCTGGAGGGCACGGCGGGGAACGCGCCCTACACCGGTCCGCGGCACTTTGATGCCCATGCCTACAGAACGGAAGACATGCAGGGTGTGTGGGATTTCGCGCGTGGCTGCATGCGCACCTATCTGATCCTCAAAGCGCGCGCGCAGGCCTTCGATGCCGACGCCGAAGTCCGCGACATCATCGCGGCGGCCCACCGTGGCGACAGCGATGAGCTTTGGGTCGGCCGGGACGTGGCAGGCGCAGCACGCGCGCTGCGCGCCCGCGTCATCGACCCCGATGCCCTCGCCACGCGCGGGCTGCGCTACGAACGTCTCGACCAGATCATGATCGAGTACCTGCTGGGAGCGCGCGGTTGACAAAGCCGCTTTTTCTCGGCATCGACACGGGCACGCAGAGCACGAAAGCCCTGCTCGTGGATGTGCTGGGGGAGGGCGAGGCTGCAACGCGCGTGCTGGCACGGGCCAAGGCCCCGCACACGCTGATCGAAGGCCTCGGGCCCGGTGTCATGGAGCAGCCTCCCGCCATGTGGTGGGATGCTGTGTGCGCCGTCACGCGCGAACTCGCAGCGCATCCACTTGCGCTCCGCCGTGGCATCGGTGGCATCGGCGTCTCGGGACAACAACATGGATTCGTGCCGCTTGATGCCCGCGGCGCAGTCATTCGCCCTGCAAAACTCTGGTGCGATACGAGCACGGCTGCTGAAGCGGACGATCTCTCGCAGCGTCTCGGGCGGCGCATCCCGGCCGGTTTCACCGCCTCGAAGATTCTCTGGCTCTTGCGGCATGAGCCCGAGAATGCTGCGCGTCTTGCGCATGTGCTCCTGCCGCATGATTACGTGAACTGGAAACTCACTGGTCGCATGTGGATGGAGTGCGGTGATGCGAGCGGCACAGGCTTCTTCGATGTCCGGGCGCGACGCTTCGATGCTGCGAGTTGCGCCGCCATTCACGAGCGGCTCATGGGCCTGTTGCCGGAGTTGTTGCCAGCGGAGGCCGTGGGTGGATGGCTCACACGCGCAGCGGCGCTCGCAACAGGCTTGCCCGAAGGCACTCCTGTGTCCGTGGGCGGCGGCGACAACATGCTGAGCGCAATCGGTGCAGGTGCGGCGGCGGATGGACCAGTGGTGGCGAGCCTCGGCACTTCTGCGACAGTCATGTCACGCGCGAGCGCTGCGGTGATTGATCCGGCAGGTCTCGTCGCGCCGTTCTGCGACAGCACCGGTGCGTGGCTGCCATTGCTCTGCGTGATGAACGCGGCGGGCGCTCTCGATCAGATGGCCGCGACGCTTGGTGCAAGCACCGAGCAGTGCTGCGGCGAAGCAGCCACGGCACCGCGCGGCGCGGGCGGCATTCTCTGCTTGCCGTTCTTCAGTGGTGAGCGGGTGCCGGACCTGCCGCGAGCGACTGCGCGCTTCGACGGCCTCCGCCCGGACAACGCCACGCGACCCCTCATCTTTCGCGCCGTGCTTGAGGGCATCACTTGCAATCTGAGCCTCGGCATTCGCCGACTGCAGGCTTTGGGCGTGCCTGTGAATGAACTGCGTCTCGTGGGTGGTGGTGCGCGCTTCCCTCTCTGGCGGCAATTGCTGGCGGATGCCACGGGCGTGCCTGTCGTGAGGCCTGTGGAAGCAGAAAGCGCGGCTCTTGGTGCGGCAGTGCAGGCGGCCTTTGCGGCGGGGGGCGGGAAGACACCCATCGCGGAGCTGGCGCGGCGCTGCATCGCATTGCATGCCGTCGTGGATGAACCGGACGCCGGTGCTGCTCCCTTCTGGGATGAGCAGCGCGCGCGCTTCACCGTTTCAGTGCGCGAGCACTTCGGCGTCGACGCCGCGTCATGAAATGCGGCGGGTCTCTCACGCGGATCCCTGTCGACGCACGGGCAGAGTCGGCGCAGAAGCTCAGAGCACGGCGAGCGGTTCTGCAACCTCGCCGATGATGGGTGCGGCTTGCATGCCGAACCACTGCGCGATGATGGGTGCGTACAGCGTGCGGAAATCCGTGGTGAAACGGAGGTCCCCGCGTTCGAGGTCCTTCAGGCTGGGCATGCTTCCATGCAGGCCACCCTTCACCTTGCTGCCAAGGAGGAAAGCGACACCCGCTGCGCCGTGGTCGGTGCCTTGCGATCCGTTCTCCGCGACGCGGCGTCCGAACTCGGAGTAGACGAGCACGAGCACCTTGTCGTCGAGCTTGCGTGCCTTCAGTTCCGCCTGGAAGGCACCGAGGGCATCGAGTTCATCGAGGCAGCGCGCCTGACGCGTGAGCTGCTGGTTGTGGGTGTCGAAGCCTCCGAGTTCAAGGCTGTAGATGCGCGTGGGGAAGCCCGCCGTGAGCATGGCGGCCACGCTCTGCAGATGGGCGGAGAGCCCGTTCTCGGGGAAGGGCGTTGCGGGTTTGAACTCGCGCACAGCATTCTCGACATTGCGTGAGGCCTTGACGGCATCGCGGAATGTCCCGCGCACATGCCCGACGGAAGTCGGTGCGTCCTCCATGCACTCGGAGGCACTCGCCTTCTCGAGGGCCGCGAGGTCTTCCTTGCCGCCGCGCCAGCGGAAGCCTGCAGGCGCTGCGAAGGCAACGGGTGCATGTTTCTTGTTCGACAGCGCGAAGGGCACGCGATTGCCGACATGCACGATGAGTTCCGGTTCCTTCGCGTCGGGGAAGCCGGTTTCGGCGAGGCGTCCGAGCCAGCCAGAGCCCGCGAGTTTTCCGCGTGCATCCGCGGCATGCCAGATGTCCATGCTGCTGAAGTGGGAACGCACCGGGTTCGCGTAGCCGATGCCGAGGATGGTGGCGAGCTGTCCGCTCGCGTGCAGCGCGGGGAAACTCTTCAGCGCCTTGTGGAAACCGAGATGTTCATTGAGGGCGAGTGTGTCGGCTTGCTTGCTGCCGAGACGTGGCCGCGCGGCGTGATAGAGGTCGTCCGCGAAGGGCACGACGGTGTTGAGACCGTCGTTGCCGCCGGAGAGTTGCACCACCACGAGGGCGCGCTCGACGCCGCTCCGTTGTGCACGGGAGACGAGCAGGCCTTCAGGGATGCGGCCAAGGCCGAGAAGCGCGGCACCGAGTGCCGTGGTGCCGAGGAAGTGTCTGCGCAGCATGTTGGTTCTCCTCAATGAATCTGGGCTTCAGGCAGTGACAAGACGAGCTTCAGCAAGCCACGCACGACCTTGTCAGCGGGGCAGCGCCCGCCGACGAACTCGGCCTTCACGCGTTCCGCGAGAGTGGCACGCACCGCTTCCAGAGGTTGAACTTCGAGGAAGCGTCGGCAGAGGTGGTCCACGAGGGCGCGTTCCGTGGTGATCCCTGCCTGTTCTTCTTGCGTGAGCAGAGGCTTCTTTGGCGTCCAGTTGCCGCTGCGTGCGAGTTCACGGAGTGCGCGATCGTCGCCCCCGCCTTTGAGGTCGCGGGGATTCACACCGCCCACGAGATGGCCGCACCAGTTCTGCCGCTCAAGGAGCGAGGCGGAATTGATCCAGTCGGCGCCGCCGCCCCAACCGCGTACGTCGGGCGGGTCAAAGAGCGTCTGACCCATGCGCGACGCGGCGGCCACCAACAGGAACGGCGGGACCACATCACCGGTTCGGTGCGTGAGAGAGGCCACGAGTTCCACTGGCGAAAGAACGCGCTGACCACGCAGTTCCCTGGCATAGAACCCCGGATGGGTGAAGAGCACGCGCAGAGCAGGCGCGAGTTGCCAGTCATTCTCGCGCAGCGCGGCAGCCACGCTGGCGGCAAGCTCGGGGGCGGCGTTCTCTCCGGCGAAGAAACGCACGAGGCGGGCGGCCACCCAGCGGGTGGCCTCGGGGCGAGCGAGCAGGATCTCCAGGAGTTCATCGGTGTCGATGCGTGCGGTCACGCCCAGCACCGTCTTTTCACCGCGGTCCTGCTGGCGTCGGTCGAGATACACCTCATCACCACGCACGCGCCAGCCGGTCAAGGCACGCGCTGCCTCCGCGATGTCTTTCTCTGTGTAGTTCCCGACGCCGAGGGTGAACAGCTCCATGACCTCGCGGGCGTAGTTCTCGTTGGGCTTGCCGGCTCGGTTCTCGTCGTTGTCGAGATACTCGAGCATGGCGGCATCCACGGTGATGGCCTTCAGCATGCGGCGGAACGAGCCAGCGCATTCCTCGCGGAGCAGTTCATTCTGGTCGATCATGCGCTTGGAATCGCGCACGTCGCGCATGGAGCTTGTGAAGTGACCGTGCCAGAAGAGGACGAGTTTCTCGCGCAGCGGCGCGTCGCCACCCACCATGACTTCCATCCACCAGGCCGTGAAGCTGCGGAGCTGCTGCAGGTCCTCGCGGCGGTTTTCGTTCTGCTTCTTCTGGCGTTCTTCTTCGGAGAGCCCGCGCAGCGCGGCGCGCTCGACGCGAATGGGCTTCACTTCGAAGCTCCGCGGCTTGCGTGCAGTGGCACCGGCCAGAAGCTTGTCCACGCTGGCGTTCAATCCGGCGGCCACGGCAGCCTCGACTTCGGCGGCGCTCGGGCCGAAGGTGGTGCGGGCGAGGAGATGCCGCGCAGCAGCCGCATCGAAGACGACGGCCTGGGCAAAGAGGGTGTTCGAGAGGCTGAGGAGCGCGAAGCAACTGGCGAGCACGAGGGTGAAGGTGCGGTGCATGTCGGGTTCCCTTCTGGCAGGCATTCAACCAACGAGATGGCCTTCCGTTTCGCGCTTGTGTCGGCGCGCAACCCATAGAGCATGACTTCCGTCATGTCGCAGCGTCGTGCCATCAGAACCTTCGCTCCCTGTCGCATCAGCCCGGTGGGTGCGCACACCGATCATCAAGGCGGTCTGACCGTCGGCCTCGCTCTCGCGGAAGGGGTGCACTTCCAGGGCACGACAAACAGCGCTGCTGCTTCGGCAATCACCAGCGCGGGTTTCGAAGGAACGGCAAGCTGCGAGGAGCTGTCATCCGAGGCACCGCTGTGGCAGCGCCTCATGACAGGCCTCAGGGCGCGTCTCGCGGCCCGGGTTGCGTTGCCATGCGCGATCGAAGGGGCGCTCCGGAGTGATCTCCCGAGCGGGGGTATCGCCACGAGTGCGGCGGTTCAGATTGCGGTTGCGCGAGCATTTCTGGCCGCCAACGCGGTGGATCTTCCCAACCGCGAGCTCATGGAAGTCGTCCGCGAGAATGAGCGCGAAGTGACCGGCGCGCCCGTGGGGTTGCTCGACCCTGCGGTGATTCTCGAAGGCGGTCCCGCGCAGATGGTCGTCATCGACTGTCAGACAGGAAGCGTGCGCAAGCACCGCTTTGCCCGCAGTTTTCCGGCTCACTCCTGGGCCCTCGTGGATGTGGGGGCGCCGCGCACCCTCGGTGCAACGCCCTACGCCTTGCGCGTCGAGGAGTGCGCCGCTGCTGCCAGGGCCCTCGGGGCTGCGGACGGTCTGCTCGGGTCGGCGAGCCTCCCGGCACTCAGGAAACAGCGTGGCGCGATGTCACCGGAAGCGGTGAAACGCGCTGAGCACTATTTCGCGGAAGTGCGGCGGGTGCGGCTGTTTGTGTCCGCTGCCGCGGAGGGGGACCGTGCGACTCTTGCGGCCCTCATCAACGCGAGCGGAGACAGCTTGACGCACCTCTTCGAAGTGGGAGTGCCCGAAACGGTTCGGGCCATTCAGTGGCTGCGCGCGGTGCCCGGCGTGCTGGCCGCGACCTACGCAGGGGGAGGGTTCGGCGGCCACATCCTCGTGCTCCACGAACCGGGATCGAGTGGCGCTCTCGCAACCGCCTGCGCTGAACGTGGAAGCCATGCACGGCCCATTCACACCCTGTGAAACACGCTGCTTTTTCGTGTTTTCTGGTGGCGCTCCGGCAGAATCCGCTGTAGTCTCGAAGGCGCCTAGCCCGCGGGAGCGAATGCTCCAGAAGGGTTGCCGTGCGCGAAACCAACGTCCTCATCATCGCTGCAAGCCCGTTCCACCTCGCTCTCATGGGCGACCTCCTGGAAGCCAACGGCATCGCGACGCGCCATGCGCAGAGCGCTCTCGCCGCCCTCGAAGACATGTCGCTGGGCTTGCCCAATCTCGTCATCCTCGACCTCGATCTGCCGCTCAGCGAAGGCCGTCTGCTCGTGGAAGGCATGAAGCGCTCCGAGCAACTGCGCCAGATTCCGGTCCTCTCGGTGGGCAGCACGCGGCAACGCGCTGCCTTCGAGGCGGTCCGCCAGCTCGGGGTTGTGGAGGAGGATGAAGGCCTCGCCACGCCCATCGACACAGGCCTGTTCCCGCGGCGTGTCATGCGCGAGATCCAGCGCCAGACCACTTCAACGGGCCGGCCCGCTCTGCTCTGAGACCCTTGGAGCCGGGGGGCTTTGGTTGCATGATGCCCGCCATGCGCTGCGCACTGTTTCTCCTCGTCATGTTTTGCGCCGGTTGTGGCCTCTTCGATTCCGGCGAGCCCGGACGCAATGAGGTGAATCTGGAGCAGGAAAAGCCGGATGCCATGCGCGTCGCAGGCTGGATCGAGTTTCCTGCGCTCAGTGTGCACACGGCGGATCAAGCGGCGGCACCGAAGCCTCCATTGGTGCGCGGGTTCTTCCGCGGCGGTTGGTTCGAGACGGATGGCAAGCTCGAAGGCGAGATCCCGCCCCTGCCCTCGCGGCGGGTGTTGAAGCGCGGCAGTCTCTTGCTCGCGTCGCGAGCCTTCATCGCCGAGGGCTCGGAGCTTCCAGTCCGCGGCATCGCGATCGCGGGCTTTCAGGATCAGGAGACGGGCGCCTTCCACCCGGCGCCGCCGACCGGCAACGCCGGATCGTCGAAGTGAAACGGATCCCCGCGCCTGCGCTGCTCGCGTGGTTCCAGGAGCAGCGTCGCGATTTGCCTTGGCGGAAGCGTCGCACTCCGTGGCGCGTGTGGGTGTCAGAAACCATGTTGCAGCAGACCACGGTGGCTGTGGTGGCGGAGCGCTTCGAGAAGTTCATGCGTCTCTTCCCGACACCAGCGGCTCTCGCGGCAGCGACGGAATCCGAGGCCACTCTTGCTTGGGCGGGGCTCGGCTACTACCGCCGCGTGAGGAATCTCCGTGCGGGCGCTCTCGCACTTGGCAAGCGCCCCGTCCCGCGCGCAGAAGACGATCTTCTCGGATTGCCGGGGATCGGGCCCTACACCGCGGCAGCCATTCGCGCCTTCGCCTTCGATGAACCCGCGGCCGTGATCGATGCCAACGTGGGACGCGTGCTCCAGCGCTTCATGGGCGAGGAGGGGGCGTGGAACACCGCGCCCGTGCTGAAGAAGGCGCGCGCAGTACTGCGTGCTTCGTCGCCGCCTCGCGGGCGCGATTTTTCCGAGGGCCTCATGGAACTCGGCGCGCTGGTGTGCACGCCGAAGGATCCCGCCTGCCCTGCCTGCCCATTGCGACCGGATTGTGCCGCCCATGCCACGCAGCGCGTGGCCGAGACCACAACGCGGAAGCGGCGCGCGCCGGTGCGGCAGATCGAAGCTGTGCGGCTCCGCATTCAGCGTGCCGGGAAGACGCTCTTCGTGCAACGACCTCTGGATGCGGACCTCCTGCCGGGCCAGTGGGAACTGCCAGGCGCCTGGTGCGCGCGTGACACCGTCATCGATGCGGCCCTCGTGGCGCGCTTGCTGCGTCCACTCGGATTCCGACTGGCGGGTGAGTTCAAGCGCAGTGCCGTCGCACGGCACAGCGTCACGACGCATCAACTGAGGTGCACACTGCTCGATACGCCCGTGCGCGGACGCATGTGCAGAGCACGCTGGCTGCGGAAGGACGAACTTCCAGGCACCCTGACCACGGAGACACGCAAGCTGCTGCTTGCCGGAGGCAGCTCATGAATTCGCCAGATCGCAAGAGAGCACAGGGCGGCAAGCCGCAGCCCGCGGGCGGAGGCGAGCACCTTCGCCCGGGCGCTCATCCCCATGCTCCACGTCAGGGCTCAGCGCCTCTCGGGCGACGGGAGGCGGGGGAGCCGTCGAGCCCCATGCGTTGCAGCGCCGAAGAACTCGGCGAGATGGCGCTGCTCGCGGACGCGTTGCAGCGCGCGGGCAAGCTCGACGAGGCCCTGGCCATGGCTGGGGAAGTCGTGCGCGGCGACCTTTCGCGCGGAGAGGGTTTCTTGCTGCTGGCAGGCATCCATCTCGAGCGTGAGGAGTACGAGGAGGCTCGCGAGGCTGCACGGCGGGCCGTCCTGCGTTGGCAACGGGCTGCGAGTGGGGATGCGCAGGAGTTTCTGGTGGAAGCGTTGGCGCTCGAGGCGCAGGTTTCGCTGCTGCTCGATGACCCCGCTGCGGCGTCGGACCCCCTGCGTGCGCTGCACGCGCTGGCCCCGGGTGATGCCGAGTGGCCGTTGCTGCTCGCCGAATGTGAATTCCGCGGCGGCAAGGCGCGCGCTGCGCTCGCGTTGCTGAAGGAGCTTGAGCCGTCTGCGGCCAGCGAGCTGCTCGCCGCCCTCGCGTACGCAAGTGAAGGCGAGGGCGAGCGTGCGCTGGATGCGGCGCGCAGTGCCTTCCTGCGTGAACCGGGGTTGCAAGCCTGGCTGGCGGCCTGCGACGCAGACGAACACTCAGCGACCGGAGCGGCCGGCGCGCTGCTCGAACGCCTCGAACCCGTGTTCGATGATCTGCCCGAGCTGCTCCAATTGCTGGTGGACCTCGCGAGTGATCCGGCCGTGGCTCACGAGAATGCGGCGCAGGCAACAGGCCCATGCCGCGCAGATCTTCTGCAACCTCTGCGGCTGCGGGCCACGCGTCTCAGCCTTGAGGAGTCGCCGGACGCTTCATGAGCGAGACGACCACGCCACCTGCCACGGCCAGGCCGAGGACAGTGAGCGAAACGGCCGTGTCGATCTTGATCCAGTCGTGCAGCACCATCTTCAGGCCGATGAACACGAGAATGAGCGTGACGGCCTTCTTGAGGTAGGTGAACTTCACCAGCGCCTGTTCCAGCACGAAGAAGAGCGAACGCAGTCCGAGGATCGCGAAGATGTTGCTGGTGAGGATGATGAAGGGGTCCATGGTGATGCCGAAGATCACCGGGATGGAATCCACCGCGAAGATCACGTCGCTCGTCTCGATCATCAGCAGCGCGAGCAGCATGCGCGTGGCCATGAGCTTGCCGTTGATGCGCACGAGGAAGCGCGGCCCGTGATCACCTTCCGCCACCGGCAGACGCCGCAGGATGCGCTTGTAGACAAAGCTCTGTTCGGGGTCCTTCTCGTCGTCGCCATCGAACCAGAGGCGGACACCGCTGATGACCAGCAGTGCACCCATGACGATGAAGGTCCAGGCGAAACGTTCGACCAGAGCCGTGCCCGCGTAGATGAAGGCACCGCGGAGGATGATGGCGCCGATGATGCCCCAGAAGAGCAGCCGATGCTGGTGTTGTGATGGAATGCGGAACCAGCGCAACAAGACGGCGATGACGAAGATGTTGTCGAGGGAAAGAGCCTTCTCGAACCCGTAGCCGGTCAGGAAGAGCAACGCGGCATCCAGCGCATCCTTCGGATGGTGGAGCACCTCCGGTGCTGGGGCGAGACCGAACCAGCGGTGCTCGTAGGCGGCCCAGACGGCCACATTGAAGAGCAGCGCGCAGACGATCCAGAAGACCGTCCAGCCGAGGGCTTCGAGCATGCCCACGGCGTGGGCCTTGCGGTGAAAAACCCCGAGGTCGAGAGCAAGCAGCCCCGCCACAAGGGCGAGGAAGATCCAGATGGCTTCGGTCAACGGTTGCTTTCGGGACGCAAGCGCGAGCGCGATCCCAGCCAGCCCTTACGGCGGAACCAGTAGAGAAGCCCCATGGCCATGGTGAACATGATGCTGAGGGCCATGGGGTAGCCCCAGACCCAGTCGATCTCGGGCATGTTGTGGAAGTTCATGCCGTACACGCTGGCGACGAACGAGAGCGGAATGAAGATGGTCGAGATGATGGTGAGCACCTTCATGATCTCGTTCATGCGGTTGTTCACACTGGAGAGATAGGTCTCCATCAGTGAGGAAGCCACATCCCGGTAGGCTTCCGACATTTCGAGCAACTGCGCCACGTGGTCGTAGCAGTCGCGGAGATAGAGGCGTGTTTCTTCCGTGAAGCGTGGTGAGGTGTCGCGGAGCAACGCGCTCAAGGCTTCGCGGAGCGGCCACACCGATCTGCGGATGGCGTGCAAGTCGCGTTTCAGTTCGTGAATGCGCGCGATGAGGTCCGGTTGTGGGCGCACCACCACTTCGTCTTCGAGGCGCTCGATGACATCGCCGAAGCGTTCGAGCACCGGGAAATAGTTGTCGACGAGGGCATCGAGAAGAGCGTAGGCGAGATAGTCAGGCCCGCAGTAGCGCAGCCTGCCACGGCGCAGCCGCAGGCGCTCGCGCACCGGGTCGAAGCAGTCGCCGGGTGTTTCCTGGAAGGTGACGACGTAGCCGCTGCCGAGGAAGATGCTCAGCTGTTCTGTTTCGAGAACATTGCCGAACGTGGTCATGCGCGAGGTGAAGAAGAGGTGGTCGGTGTAGTAGTCGACCTTCGCGCGTTGATGCTTGTCGGTCACGTCCTCGAGAGCGAGCCGGTGCAGTCCGAACACCTCGCCGATCCGGGCGATCAAGGTCGTGTCGCCAAGGCCTTCGACGTTCAACCACACCACGGGGTAGACCCCGAGGTACTGGCGCGCATCCTCGGGTTCGAGGATGGGCTTCTCGACCGTCTCTTCGGGCCCGTAGGCGATGAGCGAGATCTGCGGGCGTGGTGCGCCGGGTGTGACGGCGAGTGTGCCTGGGGACTCACCTGGCCGCGAGAGAGTCTTCTCCGCAGCCAGATCTTGCGCGCGACGTCTGATGGAACCGAGCACCATGCGCCACCCCGGTGGCGGCAGGATAACGGCCCATTCGCGGGCCTCACAGGGTGTGCGCGACCGGATTCACGAGCCCACGGAGGGCCTCAAGAATGCGGGCGGTTCGGGTCCCGCGGCTGCACCCCTTCTTCCGTGGCACGCCGACGGGCGCGCAGCACGTAACCGAGGATGAAACCCGCGAGCAGAATCGTGCAGAGCACGATGGCGATGATGCGCACCGCGTCCGGAGAAAGGGACTCCATCCACAGAGCGAGCCCACCGATGATGGCGATGGCGAGGATGATGATGAGTTCGGCGCGCTGCAAGCGAGCGATGCTACCATCGTGCTCGGGAGGCGCTGCACGATGAGAAGCCATTGGACGCGCGCTGGAAGCCTGCTTCTCATGGCCTTGGGTGCGTGCCTTGCTGGCCTGTCGGCACAAGACGCGCCGTCCTCCACGGACGAAGGCTGGCTTGAGGTGCCCGTGGCGCGCCGCCCGCTGGCGTTGGCTGACGCGGCTGCGGTGCGTCACGCGCTCAGCGCCACCACCGCATCCCTCCGGCGCGTCAACTTTCTTGCTGAAGGCGAGAGTGGTGAACGCGCAGCGCTCCAGGCACTGGCGCTCGTCCTCGGGCGAGAGAAGGATGCGCTGCTCGACATCGAGCGCATGCTGCAGGAGTCCTCGGCGCTGGGGAGCAAGCGCGGTGGTTTCACGCATCGGCTCACAGAGACACGCGACGCATTGCGACGCCAGAAGCTCACCCTCGACGGGGAGAGGGCGCGTGTCGTGGCGGCGCGCGCAGCCGCAGTCACTGCCTTCACAGGCTTGCCCTCCGAAGCTCTTTCCGTGCGCCGCAGCGAGGCCGGCAGCGAAGCGCTGGCGGTGCGCACCCTCATCAGCGCCGCAGGCGAAGACGAGAAGCTCTTTCGCGAGCGGGTGACGGCACTTTCTCGCGGGATGGCCACGCGCGTGCAGGAGCTCCAAAGTCTCGAACAGAGTCGGGCGGTGGCCGAGGCCGGGCTCGAAGCGCTCGTGCGCGACAGCAGTGCGGCGGAGGCTTCCGGACAGTCCGGCGCAGAGCTGTGGATGCCAAGGGAGCGCGAGTTTCTGGCGCGGCTCGAATTGCGCCGCTTTGAACTCGCCGCCGTCGGCATGGAGGGTGATGCGCTCGAAGTGCGCGGTCTCGAAATGGAGGTGGTCCAGCTCCAGCAGGATGAAGCTTCCACGCGGCGCGATGCGTTGCAGGCGAGGCTCAAGGTCCTCGAGGAGGAACGGGGCGCGGCGGCCGAGGTGGAAGATCAGGCACTTGCGGCCGAGGCTCTGAAGCTCGTTGGTGCAACGGTCGGGAGCGAGGGGTGGCTGCAACACCGTCGTTTGGTGCAGCGCCGGCGAACGCTGCAGTTCGAACTGGAACTGGAGGCGGTCCAGAGCGCGGATGCTGCGGATGGGGAACGGATTCTGGTGGCGCTCCGCACCGACGAGGTGCTGCAGCGCATTGATGCGGCCCGCAAGGGAGACGTCGGGGCGTTGCCAGCCGAGGCGGAGGCCATGCGCCGCCTGCGCGCGCTGCTCCTGTCCGATGGGAACACGCTGCGCGCTTTGGAAGAGGCGCGTGCGGAGCGTTTGAAATCCATTCGCATGGAGCCGCGCATGGAGGCGCCGCTCGGCCGCAACGCGCCCGCAAGCGCTGCCCTCGACGGTGCCCGGGATGCACTCCTGAGCGCACTCGAGAGCTCGCGCGCAGCGGCGCATCAGCAACTCGTACGCATCGAAAATGCCGAGCGCGAACTGGGGCCGCGCGCCTTGTGGATGCGCTCACGCAGCGAGGCTGGGTGGGATTGCATGCTGCGCGCGTGGGGCGATCTTCCGGACCTGCCAGCGCAACTGCCGGGCGCGATCGGCCGCGAGCTCGCGGGTTGGTGGACTGTCGCGAGTGACCCTGCCAATCTCCGCGGCACCATTCTCATGGCGGGCGTGATGGCGGTGTTCGTCCTTGCATCACTCATGTTCCGGCGTCGTCTGCCGGAGACGTTTTCGTGGATGGAAGCGCATCAGCACGGGACGAGCGGGCGCATGTGGCGGCTGCTTGCGGCCTGGCTGCGGCGCACGCATCTCTCGCTCATCCTCGCTGTCGGATACGCGGCCGTGCGGGGCGTGGGCGGCGGGAATCCGCTGGAGGGGCCGCTCGCAGTGATCTTTCTCACGCCTTTTGCATGGCAGGCACTGCATGCGGCGCGACAACTCCTCTTCGACCCTGCCAGCACGGAGGGGCGCGCCCTGCAGGTGAGCACTCCCGTTGCTCTCGCATTGCATCGCACGTGCGGGCGGCTGATCTGGTTCTCGCTGGCCACAGTGCCCATCGGGTTGCTGCTCGAACGCACGGGCTACGCGGAGCAGAACGCCGGATTCCTCGAACTCTGGTGGCTCGCCACCAGTCTCGGCATCCTCGCGCTGCTGCTTGCGCAAGCGCTGCGCCCCGGTCTCTTGGCCGATTGGGTGCGCGGGAATTCGGCGCGCGCCGCAACGCTGCGTGGCGTGCTCGCGATCCTCTGGCCGTTGCTCACGTGTTCGTTGATGGCGCTCTTTCTGTTGCATGCGCTGCGCTATGAAGCCGCCGCACGCAGGATGCAAACGGCCTGGCTCGAAGCCGGGGGGCTCGCCGTGGCGGCAGGACTCATCTACGCCTTGCTCTTCGGCAACATGCTGGGGAAGCTCGAATTCCGCACCGTGCGCCGGGATGAATGCGAGGATGACGCAGCGTTCGTGGCCGCGAATGCGCGACGCGCAACGGGGCTCTTGAGGCGGCTCCTCGTGCGGACGGCGGTTTTCGGGCCTGCGGCGCTCATCATCTTCGTCGTGCTGTCGGGGACGGTGGAAGAGGCCGTGGCTCCGGCGGTGCTGGAAGCGCGCGCCTTCACCTTGAGTGCCGACATTGCGGCGAGCGTGCTCACACTCGCCATCGGCATCATCCTCATCCGCCACGCAGCACGCATGCTGCGCTTCGTCGTGCTGCCACGCACGCAGATGGAGCCGGGCGCCCAATTCGCGACGGCGACGCTGGCCACCTACGGGCTCACAGGCGTCTTGTTCGTCATCGTGCTCAAGCAGTTGCAGGTGGAAGGAAGCCAGATCGCCTGGGCACTCACGGCGTTGTCCGTCGGAATCGGCTTCGGTCTGCAGGACTTCGTGCGCAGTTCCGCCGCCGGCATCATGATGCTGGTGGAGCGGCCGCTCAAAGTCGGCGATGAACTGAATGTGGAGGGCAGCCACGGCATGGTGGAGAACATCACCTTGCGCGCCACCACGGTGCGCATGGCGGACAACTCCAGCGTGGTCATTCCCAACAGCCAGTTGCAGAGCGGGCTCATCAGCGGGCGCGTGGTGCGCGGCGAGGCCTTGCGGCTCGCGGTGCGCATCGGAGTTGCCTACGGCACCGACCTCGCGCGGGCTGCAAACCTGGTGCGCGCCGTGCTGGCGACGAAGAGCTTCGTGCGGCAACGGCCGCCGGCGGATGTGCTCATCGACGACACGGCAGACAGCGCAGTGATGTTGCTCATCTGGTTCTGGGTGACGGCCCCGGGCGCACGTGACAGGCAGGTGGCCGAAGTCCGCGAAGCCGTGCTGACGCGCTTCCAGGAGGAGAAGATCGCCATCCCGTTCCCGCAACTGGATGTGCGCATGTCAGCCGACGGCAGGCTTGGCGCATGAAACTCCCCGACGAAGACGAGGTGTGGATGAGGAAGGCGCTTCGCGAGGCCGAGGCCGCCGGGGCGGAAGGCGAAGTTCCCGTCGGAGCGATCATCGTGCACAAGGGCCGCATCATCGGCCGCGGGCACAACCAGCGCGAGACCCTGCACGACCCGACCGCACACGCGGAAATGATCGCCATCACCGCGGCGGCAGGGGAGCTCGCGAGCTGGCGCCTCCTCGAGTGCACGCTCTATGTGACGCTGGAACCCTGCGCCATGTGTGCCGGTGCCATCGTGCTCGCGCGCATCCCGCGACTGGTCTACGGAGCGAAGGACCCGAAGGCCGGCGCCTGCGGTTCGGTGCTCGACATCAGCAATCACGAGCGTTTGAACCACCGGGTCACACCGGTGGTCGGTGTGCTGGGGGAGGAATGTGCGCACGTGCTCAGCGAGTTCTTCCGGAAGCGGCGTGCGGCACTCGCGGGCGAGCCACCAGCGACCTCTCCGGGGGAGTGATCAGCCGAGGGCGTCGGGGTCGACGGCCTTGAAGACCTGCATGCTCTCGAGGGCATCGAAGAGCCTTCGCACGCGGTCGCCCCGCACATTGGCGTAGGCCTTGGTGCGCGCGAGCCGGGCGAGCAGGCCGCTGCTGCCCCCGAGTCTGCCCTTGGAGGCGGTGATGGCGTTGGCGAACAGCCCTTGGCAGTCCGCTTCCAGCCAGCGTCCAAGATCGCGCAGCAATTCGACGCGCGCTTCAAGAACGTCCAGCGGTTGAGCGCATCCGCCACACCAGCGGTTCAGGCCTGCGGCATGGAGAGTCGCGAGCCCGTGAGCGCTGAAGGCCTCCGGTCGGACGTCGAGGATCTCCAAGAGACGGCCGGCGCAGTAGTTCGTGAGGGCGCCGCATGCGAGCGAGGCCGGACTCTTGTCATCCGGACTGAGTGCGACCCACGCGAGGGTGAACTCAAGCTCGTGGACGCGGCCGAGAGGTGTTTGCGCGCGGGGTGGAGGCGTTGCCGCCCCACCCTGCACGCAATCCATGTCTTCTGCCGTCACCATCTTCAAGAACGGCGCGTGCGTCGTGACGCGCGCGCGAACGGAGAGGGAGGGATTCGAACCCTCGTTACGGTTTCCCGTAAACACGCTGTCCAAGCGTGCTCCTTAAGCCACTCGGACACCTCTCCTGACGAACCGGGCGCGGGGTCGAACAACCGCGCCATGAACGGAGAGGCAGGGATTCGAACCCTGGGTACCCGTGAGGGTACACCGGTTTTCGAAACCGGCCCGTTCGACCACTCCGGCACCTCTCCGGGAGGGCGCGATTCTAAGGTTCGCGCGCGGGATCTCAACGCGCACTCAGACTTTGTGCGAAGTCGCTCTCGCGCATAGACTCGAGACCCCAAGGGCATGGTGGAGGTCCTGAACCTCCGCCCGGTCGTGTCCCATGCAACGGGCAGCCGCCAACCAGGTCAGACCAGGAATGGAGCAGCCTCCCGCGGATCAGTTCGTGTGTCGTGGTTCCGCATGATCGGGCGGTGGTTCACGGCCTCCGCCATGGCCTCTGCAGGGAGCGGCATGCGGTGAGTCACGAACCTCTGGCACTCAAGTATCGGCCGCGACGCTTCGCGGATCTGGTGGGTCAGGACGTCGTTTCCGAGACTCTCAAGAACGCGCTGACTCAGGACCGCGTGGCCAACGCGTTTCTCTTTTCCGGCAGTCGCGGCACGGGCAAGACCAGCACCGCGCGCATCCTCGCCAAGGCGCTGCAGTGCCCGGAATCCAAGGGCGGCGAACCCTGTGCCGAGTGCGATATTTGCAAGGCCATCGCCCGCGGCGATGACATGGACGTGCTCGAAATCGACGGTGCCAGCAATCGTGGTATCGACGAGATCCGGCAGATCCGGGACAACGCGGCCTACGCGCCGGCGCGCGCGCGCTTCAAGGTCTACATCCTCGACGAAGTGCACATGCTCACGATCCAGGCCTTCAACGCGCTCTTGAAGACCCTCGAGGAACCGCCGCGCCATGTGAAGTTCATTTTTGCGACCACGGAATCAGCCGCGGTGCCTGAGACCATCACCTCCCGTTGCCAGCGCTTCGATTTCCGGCGCATTCCAGGAGCCGCCATTGTCCAGCGCCTGAAGGACATCGCCGCGCGCGAGGGCATCAGCGTCGAGGAAGAAGCGCTTGCCGTGATCGCCCACCGCTCCGAAGGCGGACTCCGAGATGCGCTCTCGCTGCTCGACCAGTGCATCGCGGGCGGTGGGGGTGTCATCACTCTCGAAGGTGTGCGCACGAACCTCGGTCTTTCCGGACGGGATCTCGCCGCGCCCATCGTGGAGGCGCTGTGCAAGCGCGACAAGCGCGCGCTGCTGGACGGTCTCGATCTGGCCTTCGAGCGCGGCCGGGATGCAGAAGTCCTTCTTGATGATCTCGTGGAACTCTTGCGTGCCGCCATGGTCGCCATGGCGCGCGACCAATCCCGCGTCGAGGCCGGGCCGTCGACAGAACTCGCGAACCGTTTTCTGGAGACACTGCCCTTGCAGCAGGTGCTGCTCGGGATGCGTCTGCTCTTGAACGCCCGGCGCGAAATGAAGCTCGCTGGTTTCCCGCGCGTGCAACTGGAGCTGGCTCTGCTGAAGATGATCCTTTCGCGTGAGCTGGTGAGTGCGGAGGAGTTGAAGAGTCTGCTCGCGGCGGGGGGTGGCGTATCGCCTGCGCAGGGAGCGGCTGAAGCTCCACCTCGCTGGCAGCCGCCGGCCACGTTGCGGAAGGATTCTCAGCCTGCAGCGCCGCTCGCGCAGCGCGCCGCGCCGGTTGCGGCGCCGTCGCGTGCCGAGTCGATCGTGGCGCCTCCGCCTCCTGCGCGTCCGTCCTTTCAGTCGGCTCCGTCACACGCGCCTTCACCAGCGCGGGCAGTGCCGGCTGCGTCGGCGGGCTCAGCCCCGACCGTGACTGCACCTGTCGTCGCGCCCACAGTGTCTGTCGAGAGCCTCGATCTCCCGAAGCTCGTTCTCGGCTGGCCGAAGTTCATGACCTTGCTCGGGCAGCAGAACCGGATGCTTGGCGGCTTCCTGGTCAATTCGGAACCGCTGGCCGTGCAGGGTGGTGTCCTGAAGCTCCGCATCCAGACCGCGCACGCCTTGAAGACGCTCGGCGAACCCGAGCGCCGACGCCAACTCGAGCAGTCCCTCCTGAGTGTGTTCGGTGCGGCTTTGCGTGTGGAGTGCGTCGCGGCGCCGGCGCCGGAAGCCGGAAGCGAGAACACACCTTCTGTCGCGCCGGAACGCCATCCCGGCGTCATGAAACTCACCGCCACCTTCAATGGCACCGTCGTCAACGTCTCCAACCAGAACCCAGCAGAGGAACGCACATGAAAGGCATGGATCCGCGCCAGATGCTCGCTCAAGCCCGCAAGATGAAGGACGAAATGGATCGCGTCCAGAACGAACTGAAAGAGCGCATGGTGGAGGGGAAGGCCGCAGATGGTCTCGTGCGCATCACCTTCGATGGCACACAGAATCCTCACGCTGTGCGCGTGGCCGCCGCGGCCATCGACCCATCCGATCCCTCCATGCTTGAAGATCTCCTGCTCGTGGCGCTGAAAGACGGTCTTGCCAAGTCGAAGAAGCTCTCGGAAGACGCCATGGCCAAGGTCACCGGAGGTGCCGGCCTGGGCGGGATGTTCTGAGCCTCCAGCAAAACGCGTGCCAATGTTGGCAGGGAACCCCCGGCGGGCGTATCCTCTGACCGGGCGCATCCTCGCGAAGTGCGGGAGCGCTGCGTGAGGTGTGCCTTTGGGCGTGTTCCCCGATCCACTGCTCCAGCTCATCCGAGGCCTCGGCGAACTGCCGGGCGTTGGCGAGCAGACGGCGGAACGGCTTGCCTTTCACATCCTGCAAGGCGGAAAGGACGAGGCTCTCGCCCTCGCGCGCGCCATCCAGGAGGTGAAGGAGAAGCTCAAGGCCTGCCGCATCTGCAACGCGGTCTCCTTGGAGTCCACATGCGCCATCTGTGCCGACACCACGCGTGACCGAGGCCTCATTCTGGTGGTCGAGAGCGAGCGCGAACTGGCTGCCTTCGAGCGTATGGGCCGCTGGCAGGGCACCTATCACGTGCTGGGCGCGCGCGGCGTCGCAGGCAATCGCATCCACCTCGAAGAGTTGCGTGCGAGCCTTGCGGGCGAAGTGAAGGCACTGCTTGAGCGCTGCCGCGCCGGAGTGAGGGAGGTGATCCTCGCCACCAATCCCGACAAGCGCGGTGACCTCACTCTCAGCCTGCTCGAAGAGGCCTTGGGGCGCGAGAAGTTGCCGCTTTCACGTCTCGCGCGCGGTTTGCCGCAAGGGGCGCACATCGAGTGGCTCGGAGCGCCCGTGCTTGAAGAGGCCCTTGAACAACGCCGGGCACTGCGCGGGGAAGGGGCCTCCTGATGGACCTGCGCCTGCAACAAAAGATGGAACTGGGGCTGCGTCTCGCGCCGCAGATGATCCAATCCATCGAGCTCCTGCAACTCCAGTCGATGGACCTTGAGACGGCTATCGAGGCCGAGCTCGATGTGAATGAGTTTCTCGAGCGTACTGACGAGGCGCCAGAGGAAGCGCCCGACAACCAGAACGAACGCGAGCGCGAGGCGGCGGAGGAGGAGCGGCTCGAACGCCTCGATATCTGGGACGACCCCGAGACGCGGCGGCGGCCGGTCGCGCAGTCCGGCGAGCCTGACGGCAAACTCGAGGCGATGCTCAACACCGCCGGCTCGGCCCCGGGGTTGCAGCAACAGTTGCTGGACCAGTACGCCCTTCTCGGCGTGGATCCGCGTTTCGACGAACTGGCCGAGGCCATCATCGGCAATCTGAACGAGGATGGGTTCCTCACGGGCGCCCTCGAAGAGGTGCTGCAACCCGTTTCCGACCGCTTCACACCGGAGGAAGGGGAGCGCGTTCTCGCCTACGTGCAGAGCCTCGAACCACGCGGTGTGGCTGCGCGCACCCGCGCTGAATGCCTGTTGCTCCAGATCCGCAACGAGGACCCTGACGCTGACCAGATCCGTCGCCTCGTGGCCGAGCACATGGACCAGCTCGACCGCAACCTCGTCGGCAAGATCGCCCACGCGATGAAGCTTCCCGTGACGGAAATCGAACGTCTCGCGCGCGGACTCGAACGCTACACCCTGCATCCTGCACGCGGCATCGGCGCCGGTTTCAACCACTACATCAGGCCGGATGTGCTCGTGGAGTGGAACGGATGCGATTACGAGGTGAAGCTCTCGGATGATTGGCTGCCGGAGCTCCGCCTCAGCAATGCGTGGCGCCTCGCGCTGCAATCGCCGGACACCACGCCCGAATACCGCGAGTACGTGAGACGGAAAGTCGAGGCGGCGCGCTCCTTCATCATCGCGGTTCAGAGGAGGAAGCAGACGCTGCACGATGTGGCTTCAGCTCTTGTGCAAAGGCAGCGCGACTACTTCGATCACGGTCCGCATTACATCCATCCCTTGAAGATGCAGGAACTGGCGACGGGGCTCGGGATTCACGTCAGCACCGTATCGCGCGCATGTTCCGAGAAATACATCCAGTCGCATCGGGGCCTGATTGCCATGAAGGAACTCTTCGTTGGCGCGGCCAAGAGCACCACCGGCGAGAACTCGAAATCGCGGGATGCCGTGCTCCTGAAGGTGAAGGAAATCGTGGCCGCAGAGGATGCGCAGCATCCTCTCGACGATGATGACCTCGTGAACAAGTTGCAGCGCGACCACGGCGTGGTCGTGGCACGGCGCACGGTGACGAAGTACCGCAAATCCCTCGGTATTCCTTCGTCACGGCGGCGGCGGCGGCATGGAGAAAGCGCATGAGCGGCAAGGAGCAGGGCCCGGGCCGCGCGTTCCGCACCACATCGGACATTCCCGTGGAGCGCGTCTACACGAGCGCACCCGATCTTGCAGCGCTGGGCGAACCGGGGCACTGGCCCTTCACGCGTGGCATTCATGCAGAGATGTACCGCGCGCGTCCGTGGACCATGCGCCAGTACGCGGGGTTCGGCGGTGCGAAAGCCACCAACGAGCGCTTCCGCTTTCTGCTTGCGGCGGGCCAGACGGGGCTCAGTACGGCCTTCGACCTCCCGACGCAGATGGGCTACGACCCGGATCATCCGCTTGCGCAGCCGGAGGTCGGGCGTGTGGGTGTTTCCATCGCCTGCCTCGATGACGCGCTCGAACTCTTCGACGGCATTCCGCTCGACAAGGTCACGACCTCGATGACCATCAACACGACGGCCATCGTGCTGCTTGCGTTCTACGCAGCCGTGGGGCGGGCACAGGGCGTGCCTGAAAACGCGCTCGGCGGCACGCTGCAAAACGACATTCTGAAGGAGTACGCCGCGCGCGGCACCTGGCGCTTTCCGCCGCGTCCGTCGCTCCGCCTCGTCACAGACGTGTTCCAGGCGGCAGCCGAGCGCATGCCGCGCATGAACACCATCTCCGTTTCGGGTTACCACATGCGCGAGGCGGGCTGTACCGCCGCGCAGGAGGTCGGGTTCACCCTGGCCAATGGCATCGCGTACGTCGAGGCGGCCTGCGCAGCCGGGCTCGCGCTGCAGGATTTCGCACCGCGCATGAGTTTTTTCTTCAACGCGCACAATGACCTCTTCGAAGAGGTCGCGAAGTTCCGGGCGGCACGACGGCTCTGGGCGCGCATCATGCGCGAGCGCTTCGGCGCCACCGACGAGCGTTGCTGCATGCTGCGCTTTCACACCCAGACAGCGGGTTCGACGCTGACGGCGCGCCAGCCCATGGTGAACACGGTGCGCGTGACCTTGCAGGCGCTCGCCGCGGTGCTGGGAGGCACGCAGAGCCTGCACACCAATTCCTATGACGAAGCGCTCGCGCTGCCCGGCGAGGAATCAGCGCGGCTGGCGCTCCGGACGCAGCAGGTGCTCGCGGTCGAAAGTGGCGTCACAGCGACGGTGGACCCGCTGGGAGGCGCGCCGTTCATCGAGGCGCTCACCGACAAACTCGAAGCGGCGGCATCGGCCATCATCGCGTCGATGGACGCTCTCGGTGGGGCGGCAGCGGCCATCGAAGCCGGCTACGTGCAGCGCGAGATCCAGCGCGCGGCATATGTCCATCAACGCGCCATCGAAAGCGGTGCGCAGAAGGTCGTGGGCGTGAACTGTCACGAGGAAGGCGCGCCGACCAAGGTGCCGCTCTTCAAGCACGATCCGGAACTTGCCGGTGCGCGCGCGGAGGCCATGCGCAGCTTGCGAGCGCGGCGCAACGCGGGTCGCGCGGAGGCGGCGTTGCTGGCGATCCATGTCGCGGCGCTGAGTGGCGCGAATCTCTTTCAGCCCGTGCTGGATGCCGTGGAGGCGCGCGTCACCCTCGGCGAGATCACGGCGGTCCTCGAAGGCGTCTTCGGGCGCCACCACGAAGTTCATGTGACGGGAGGCCCTTGATGCTCACGGGCATTCATCACGTTGCGATCGCGGTGCAATCACTCGACACGGTCCTGCCCCTCTGGACAGATGCGTTGGGTTTTCATCTGCATGCACTCGAGGTGGTCGAAGACCAGCGCGTGCGCGTGGCTGTGCTGCTGCTCGGCAGCCAGCGCGTGGAACTGATGGAACCGCTGGATGAGGCTTCACCCATCACGGCGTTTCTTGCGAAGCGCGGGCCTGGCTTGCATCACATCTGCCTCGAAGTGGAGGGCATCGCGGGCGTGCTCGCCGGCCTTTCCGCCTCGGGGCTGAAGCTCATCGATGCCGCTCCGCGGCCGGGTGCCGAGGGGCGGCAAGTGGCGTTCGTGCATCCGAAATCGACCGGCGGCGTGCTCATCGAACTGTCCGAGCCGCAAGCCTGAGGTAGCATCCCGCGCCATGGATCCTCGCCAGCGATTGGAACAGATGCGTGAGGCTGCACGCCTCGGCGGCGGACAAGACCGGATCGACGCGCAGCATGCGCGCGGAAAGCTCACAGCCCGCGAGCGCATCGATCTCCTGCTCGACCCGGGGTCGTTCATCGAGATGGATGCCTTCGTCACGCACCGTTGCCGTGACTTCGGCATGGAGAAAAAGCTCATCCCCGGAGACGGCGTGGTGACCGGCCATGGGCGTGTGGATGGCCGCGAGGTTTTCGTCTTCTCGCAGGACTTCACCGTCTTCGGCGGGTCGCTTTCGGAAGCCCACGCCGCGAAGATCTGCAAGCTCCTCGACATGGCCATGAAGGTCGGCAAGCCCGTGATCGGGCTGAACGACTCGGGTGGCGCACGCATCCAGGAAGGCGTGGTGAGCCTGGGTGGCTACGCCGACATCTTCCTCAGGAACACGCTCGCCTCTGGCGTGGTGCCGCAGATCTCGTGCATCCTCGGGCCTTGTGCTGGCGGAGCGGTCTACAGCCCGGCCATCACCGACTTCGTGATCATGTCGGAGAAATCCGCCTACATGTTCATCACGGGGCCGAACGTGGTGAAGACCGTGACTCACGAGACGGTGACCAGCGAACAACTCGGCGGCACGGCCGTGCATGCCGAGAAATCCGGAGTCGCGCACTTCGCCGCGGCCACGGACGCGGAAGCCATTGCGCTCACGCGCGAGCTGCTCTCTTTCCTCCCGCTCAACAACATGGAGGATCCGCCGCTCCGTCCGACGCAGGATTCTTCGGAGCGGCGCGACGAGCAGTTGAACTCCATCGTGCCGCTGCAGCCGAACAAGCCCTATGACATCCGGGATGTCATCACCCGCGTCGTGGACGATGGTCGCTTCTTCGAAGTGCAGGCGCGTTTTGCACAGAACATCATCACCGGCTTTGCGCATCTCGATGGCCGCGTGGTCGGCATCGTCGGCAACCAGCCTGCCGTGCTGGCGGGAGTTCTCGACATTGATGCCTCCGTGAAGGGCGCGCGCTTCGTGCGTTTCTGCGATTGCTTCAACATTCCGCTGGTCACGTTCGAAGATGTGCCGGGTTTCATGCCCGGGCTGGCCCAGGAGCACGGCGGCATCATTCGCCACGGTGCGAAGCTCCTCTATGCCTACTGCGAGGCGACGGTGCCGAAGCTGACCGTGATCACGCGCAAGGCCTATGGGGGCGCATACGACGTGCTTTCCTCGAAACACATTCGCGGGGACGTGAATCTCGCCTGGCCCGGCGCCGAGATCGCGGTCATGGGCCCGAAGGGAGCCGTGGAGATCATCTTCAAGCGCGAGATCGAGGAGGCCGGCGACAAGCGCGCGGAAGTCGAGGAACGCCTCGTGCGCGAATACACCGAGACCTTCGCCAATCCGTTTGCCGCGGCGGCCCGCGGCTACGTGGACGACATCATCGAACCCGAAGAGACGCGCCCGCGCCTCATCCGTGCGCTGCGCCTTCTCGCCGGCAAGCGCGACAAGAATCCGCCGCGGAAGCACGGGAACATTCCGCTGTGAGGTGCTGCCGATGAGGGGCGCTGTGGGTGGCATCAAGAAAGTGCTCGTGGCCAACCGCGGCGAGATCGCGGTGCGCGTCATTCGCGCCATCCACGAAATGGGTCTGGCGGCCGTGTCGGTCTGGTCCGATGCCGATCGCGGCGCGCTGCACGTGCGCTACGCGGACGAGGCGTTTCATCTGCCCGGGAACGAGCCCTCGAAGACCTACTTGAACCAGTCGCTTCTTCTCATCGCCGCGAAGGCGACCGGTGCGGACGCCATCCATCCCGGCTACGGAGTCCTGTCGGAGAACGCGGCCTTCGCGCGCGCGGTTGCGGCCGCGGGTCTCACCTTCATCGGCCCGTCCCCGGAAGTGATCACGGCCATGGGCGACAAGATCCGCGCACGGGAAACCATGAGTCGCGCGGGCGTGCCGCTGGTTCCCGGGAAGAGCGGCATCACGCGCGAGAACCTCGTCGAGAGCGCGCGCGAGGTCGGCTACCCCTTGATGCTCAAGGCCAGTGCCGGTGGCGGTGGGAAGGGCATCCGCATCGTGCGGGCGGAAGCGGAGCTGCTCCCGGCCTACGAGCGCGCCGAGGGTGAAGCCCGGACCGCATTTGGTGATGGCACGGTCTACATCGAGCGCTACGTCGAGAACCCGCATCACATCGAGATCCAGATCTTCGGCGACACGCACGGCAACGTGGTTCATCTCTTCGAGCGCGAATGCAGCGTGCAGCGCCGCCACCAGAAGGTGCTCGAAGAATCGCCGAGTCCTTTTGTGACACCCGCTCTGCGCGAGCGCATGGGGGCGACAGCCGTCCAGGCGGCGCGTGCCATCGGGTACACGGGCGCGGGTACCTTCGAGTTTCTCGTGGATGCACAGCGCGAGTTCTACTTCCTTGAAGTGAACACCCGCTTGCAGGTCGAACATCCTGTCACCGAGCTTGTCTGCGGTGTGGATCTCGTGCGCGAACAGATTCGCGTGGCTGCCGGCCTGCCGCTGTCGTTCCGGCAGGAAGACCTCGCGCAACGCGGGCACGCCATCGAAGCGCGCATCTGTGCCGAAGATCCGGACAACGGGTTCCTGCCCTGCATCGGGCGCGTGGATGCGCTCGCACTGCCGGGTGGCCCGGGCGTGCGTCTGGATTCGGCGCTGTTCGCCGGCCTCGAGATCACGCTCTGGTACGACTCATTGTTGGCAAAGCTCATCGTGCACGGGCGCGATCGTGATGAAGCACTCACGCGCATGAAGCAGGCGCTCGCGGAAATGAAGATCGCGGACCTGCGCACCAACATCGCCTTCCTCGGAAGGGTGGTACGCGGAGAGGAATTCGCCTCGGGCACCTACGACACCGGGCTCATCGGTCGCATGCAAGCGAACGGTGTGCCGGAGGATGTGCTGCTTGCGGCGGCCATGGTGGCGGTGGCGGTGAGTGCCGAAACGGCGCGCCGCGGCCGGCCGCAGGGCGCACAAGGGCTCGCCAGCCCCGATCCGTGGAAACTCGAAGGGCGTCGCAACGCCATGAGGGGTGGCTGATGCGTTGGGTCGTCACACACGGCGGGCGCGAGTACGCCATGGACGCCGAAATCCGCGATGATGGCCGCTATCGCATCCAATTCGAGGAGCGCGAATACGTGCTCGATCTGCGTTCTGCAGGTGGCACGTCGCTGTGGAGCGTGCTGATCGGCAATGCGTCCTTCGAAGCCTCGGTAGTGCGTCACGAAGATGAAGTGACTGTTGGCCTGCGCGCGCGGCAGCTCTGCTTCCGCGTGGAATCGGAACAAGCGCGCAACGCGCGCTTGCTCGAAAGCGCGGGCGGAAAGAGCGGGCCCTGCATCATCAAGAGCGTGATGCCGGGGCGCGTCGCGAAGATTCTCGTGCGTGAAGGCGAGGAAGTCGGTCCGGGCACACCGCTCGTGATTCTCGAGGCCATGAAGATGGAAAACGAGATCCGCAGTCCGGGTTCCGGGGTTGTGCGTCGCATTCACGTGAGCGAGGGCATCGCCGTCGGCAACGGCGACGTGCTCGTCACCCTCGACTAACCGCCCGCCGGGCGGCGCATGAAGATGTGTGGCATGTCGTCGAGGTCGTAGACGCCGCCCTCGGCCTTCCAGCCGAAGAACTCGTAGAAGCGCTGGAGATAGGCCTGCGCTTCAAGGACGGTTTCCACTGGGCCGATATCCGCGAGCACTGCCCGCATGAGCGCGCGTCCTGTGCCCGTCCCGCGCACGTCCTTGGTGGTGAGCACGCGCCCGATCTTCCGGCGGCCCTGCCAGGGGAAGTGTCTGGCACCGGCCACGATGCGGTCATCGAGCCAGCCCACGACGTGGCGCGCCTCAGGATCGTGTTCGTCGGGATCAAGATAGAAGCAGCGTTGCTCCATCACGAACACCTCTGCGCGCCGGCGCAGGATCTCGTGCAGCAGGGCGGGTGTCAGCTCCGCGAAAGCGTGGGCCGTGAATCGAAGTGCAGGAGCATCCGGAGGCATGCGCTTCCTATACTAGGCCCATGCGCACATCCGCACGAGTGCTCTTGCCCATGCTGTTCCTCCTTGGCGCATGCTCCGCGAAAGAGGAGCACACGCTTTCACCTCAAGCTGCGACGATTTTCAACGGCACAAGCTACGCCGGGTGGATCGTCACCGGCGGTGTGCGTTCCTTCATGATCGAGGGGGGAGTGCTCGCTTGCGGGGATGAGCCCGGCACCCTGACGTACGCCGAGGAACTGGGGGATTTCGAGCTCCGTTGCGATATCCGCAGCGATGCCGGCTCCAGCGCGGGTATCGCCGTACGCGCTCCCGGCGATGGCACACTCGGAAAGGCCCCGGTGGTCGTGCTGGCGGACCAACTCGCCGGTGCGGCGGGCAAGGACCCGGCGGGCAGCATCCGCGGTGTCATGCCCGCACGTGCTGCGGCCATGGAACCCACGGGTGCATGGAACAAGCTCGTGATCCGGATGCAGGGACAGAAGTTGACGGTGTGCATCAACGGCACCGTGACCGCGGAGGCGGAAGTTGCGGCTCCACCGCGAGGCCACCTCGCGCTCACGGGAGAGGGCGAGTTCTTCTGGTTGCGCGAACTCAAACTCACTCAGCTCTGATCAGCCGCGGCCCTCGCGGTCCTGCCATTTGAGGAGTTTCCGAGTCACCAGCACATAGAGCGGTTTCGCCAGCGCGCGCCAGAGTCGGGCTGTGGGTGCCTTGTTCCGCAGCAACGAGAGCCCCCGCGGAGTGAGCGAGCCCGGCCGGAAGCGCTGTTGTTGTTTCAAGAGGTGGCGCAGATCCTCGCGCGCCAGCATGCGGAAGAACGGTCCTCTACGCACATGCACGCGGGCGAGCTGAAAATCGATGAGGGCGAGCGATCCATCCTCGAGCACGATCCAGTTCGGAGGCTTGTGCGTGTCGTTGTGAGTGACGCCGAGACGCCGGAGCTTCCGCAGCAGCGCGCGCGCTTCCACAAAGGCCTCCACCGTGGGAGGCGGCGCATCCATGAGCGGCAGACCACTGATCCAACTGCGGAGCAGCATGCCGCGCGCGCGCCCGACCAGCGTCGGCAGGTGTTTCTTGTCCGTGTCGTGAAGCGCTGCGAGCGCCACCTCTTCGTTCCAGAAAAGCAGCGTGGCAATGGGTTTGGTCCACCAACGAGCGGAGCGGATATCGCGCAGTGCGACGGGCGTGCCGGCGAGGTCCGCGCGCGCGACCACACCAAAGAGATCCTCCTTTTGCACCTTCACGATGCGAGCGCACAGAGCGTCACCGAGCGCGGGCAGTGCGCGCGCGCGCGCCGGAAAGGTGAGCAGCGTGGCCGCCGCCCCGGCAGCGAGCATGTGTTTCCAGCCATGCCCCGAGAAGAGCAGTGCATGGCCGAGTTGGGCGTCGAGACCTTCCAGCACCTTCGCGGCGACGTAGCAGAGGAGCGCGATCAGAAACGCGCCGAGCCCTGTGCAACGCGGCCGCGTCATCCAGAAGATGAGAGGCAGCACCAGCAGAGGCAGGAACTGAATCAGACCGTAGAAACGGAGATCACCATGGCCCCGAAGCTCCGAGGCATGCCACGCAAGCACGCTCGCGATGCCGAGGGGCAGCATGACGACGAGAGTCGCGAGCGCTGCCTTGACTCCGAGGCACTCCTTGATCGCACCGGCTGTCAGGCCTGCAAAGGCGATGGTCATGGGCAGGCGATCGAAGACGAGAGTCTCGTTGGAAGGCGCGAGGTGGTACCAGGCGGAACCGAAGGCCGTGAGGAACACTCCGACAGTGGCCGTGATCCACGGCAAGAGTTCCGGGATCCCCGTACCGCGGCGTCGAGCTGCGGCGATGGCGGCCGAGCCACGCGCGGCAGCGCAAAGAAAGAAGATGTTTGTCAGCACCAGTTCTGCGTGCGGAATGCCTGCCCACTCGCATTGCGCGTGAAACGCGTGGTAGCCGGGATCCTGCGGGAGCGGTGGAACGAAGAGAATGAACCCCAAGGCCAGCGCGGACGCTGCGATCATCACCAAGAGGAGGCTGCGTGTGGACGCCGCGTAGGACATGACGTGAGCATCCGTGGCGGCTGCTTCCCGTCAAGGGCCGCTGGTACCATGTGCGCCAAGGGAGAGTTGAAGATGTCCATGCGTTTCCTGCTCGTGTTGTGCGCTGTGGCAAGCGTGTTTTTCGCACAAGACAAAGCCGTCCAGCCCTTCTACGGCAACGCGAAGTGCCCCGTGGATGGCAAGGAAGTGAACCGGAAGCTCTACCTCGAATCCGATGGAGAGCGTGTTCACGTGTGCAGCAAGGAATGCCGGAAGAAGGCAAACGAGGACATTGCTGCGGCGAAGAAGGTCGCCTATCCCGCAGACAAAGTCGTCGAAGTCAAGAACGAACGTTGTCCCTGCATGCCCAAGGCCGTGAAGCCCGATCAGAGCATCACTTGGCAGGGCCACAAGGTCGGACTGTGCTGCAAGAAGTGCATCGGGAAGTTCAAGCAGAGTCCTGCGCGGTTCCTCACCATGGCGATTCACAAGGATCTGGTCGTCGTGGGCAACACCAAGTGCCCGGTGATGCCGGAGGAGGATGTGGATGCCGCGTACTTCATTCTCTTCAAAGGACAGCTCATCGACCTCTGCTGCGATTCCTGCGTGGATGATTTCGAGGCCGAGAAGCACCTGAAGAACTTGCCACAGCCCAAGAAGGATGGTCAGGCTCCTGCGGGTGGTGGTACCGGGAGTGGCGGAGGCCGCTGACCATGCGCATCCTCCTTGCACTTCTTGCGTTGGGGGCTCTCCTCCTCGCCGCCGCAACAGTGCAGGAGGACGACGCTCCGCCGCGACGCGGCGCAAATGAGATTTGTCCTGTGATGGAGGGCGAGCCAGTCGGCGAAAAGCCCGTCGTCATCGAGTATCAGGGCAAGCTCATCAATCTCTGCTGCAAGAAGTGCAAGCGCTTGTTCTTCAAGGATCCGACGAAGTATCTGGCCTCCCTTCCACAGTTCGTCAGCGTCGCTCCGGCGCAGGTTGTTGTTGCGGCGCCCAGCGTGGCACCGGTGGCGGGGGCGGTGGAGGGCGCAGCAAGGGCTGCGTCGAATTCCGCGCCGACAGCCTCCGATCCCGATCAGATTCCGTTCCTCGAGTGGATCGGACGCTTTCATGTCGTGATGGTGCACTTCCCCGTGGCTCTCACGCTCTTCGCGTGCTGGTTGGAATGGCTGGCGCTGGTCCGCAGGCGACCACGTCCACATGCAGCGGCAGTGCCGCTCCTCCTCGGCGCCGCAGCCTCCGCCATGGCGGCCATCGTGCTCGGAGAACAGCGCGAGGAGAGCCTTGAGTTCACCGGCGCAAGACACGCAGTACTCGAAACTCACGAGCTCTGGGCTTGGATAACTTTCGGAGCACTCCTCGCGGCGCTGCTGTGTCTCCGCTGGGCTGGAAGCTCGTCACTCTGGCGGAAGCTCTATCTGGTGGCACTGACTGCAGCCGCCATCGCGGTGGGTGTGGCTGGGCACGCTGGCGGACGGTTGACGCAGGGACTCGGGTTCTTTTCGCGCGGCTGATTGAACCCCAGCTCAGTTCGAGGCGCTTACCGTCTCACTATCATGCTGACACTGCGCCCATCCCATGGTCTGGCCTTGCTTCTTGCGATGCCGGTTGTGTTGTTTGCTCAGGACCCGCCCGTGGCGCCACAGCCGCGCACGGTCGGTGAGGCTGTGGACGAAGCAGTGACGCGCATCGACACCATCCTCGTGACGCCGCTGCGGGAGCCGGTGCAACTCCTCGGTGTGCCGCACGAGGCGCACGTGGTGTCCGGCGTGAAACTCGAAGGAGCACGCAGCATCCAGGAGGCGCTGCGAGGCCTGCCCGGTGTGTCGCTCCAAAGCACCAGCTACGGCCAGTCGAGTCCGTACATCCGCGGTCAGACGGGGTATCACACGCTGTGGCTGGTGGACGGGTTGCGGCTGAACAACTCGGTCTGGCGCAATGGTCCCAACGAATACAGCGGCAGCGTGGATGCGCTTTCGACAGAGCGCATGGAAGTGGTCATGGGGCCTGGCTCGGTGCTCTTCGGATCCGACGCAGTCGGTGGCGTCATCAATGCCATTCCGCGCTTGCGCGATCCGCGGAAGGCCACGGCGACGGAGTTCCGCTTCGTCAGTCGCTATTCGACCGCAGAAGCTTCGATCACCGGCCGGGGAGAGGTCTCAGGCTCCACGGGGAAGGTCGGATTCGTCGCAGGAACGAGCTTTGCACACTTCGGAGATCTTGATCAGGGCAATGGCGGACGCCAGCCCATGACCGGTTACCGGACAGGCTTCGCCGACGCCAATATCCAGTGGGCTATCAGCGATCAGTGGACCGCGAAGCTCCTCGCGCAGTTGGCCGATCTTGACGGCATCGACCGGACTCACCGCACGCTCTTTGCGGTCCCATATCACGGCACCACCGTGGGCACGGATCGCATGCTGGAAAACGACTACGGCCGCGAGCTCGCCGCTCTCAGCCTTGCCGGAACTGGCTTGGGTGGACTGTTCAGCAGTCTCGAGTTCCGCGTCGCCATACAGACACTCGACGTCACGTCCCGGCGCGTGCGTTCGAACGGCAACACGGAAATGCAGGGGTTCGACGTGGATACGCTCGGGCTGGTCGTGCAGGGCACGATCGAGAGCGCCGTCGGCGACCTCGTGCTCGGCCTCGATTGGTGGCACGACAGGGTGGATTCGTGGCGCGACAACTACAACGCGAGCGGTGTCTACACGAGTTCCGGCATTCAGGGCCCGGTGGGTGATGATGCCGCGAGTGACCTCGCCGGACTCTTCGTGCAGGACGACATCGAGCTGGGGAGCGGTTGGTCCGCGCTGCTGGGATTGCGCGCAAGTCTCGCTTCGGTTTCCGCTGACCGGGTGGCTGACACCAGCGTATCTCCCAACGCGCTCATGCGCATCGAAGATGAGTTTGCCTCGGCCGTAGCTTCGGTGCGTGTGAACCGCGAGTTCAGCGATACATGCAACACATGGGCTGGTGTCTCCCAGTCGTTCCGTGCGCCCACCTTGAGCGATCTCACCGCCTTCGACGTGGCGCGCTCGAACGAGGTGGAAGTGCCCGTGGCCGGCCTCGACCCCGAACGATTCCTCACCATTGAAGTTGGTGTGCATATGGATGAGGAGGAGTGGCAGGGCTCGCTCGCACTCTGGCACACGCGCGGTGAGGATCTCATCATCCGGCAGCGCACCGCACAGACCATCGGCGCCAATACGGTGGTCACGAAGTCGAATGCTGGAGAGGGTTTTCTGCAAGGCGTTGATCTCGCTCTCAGCCGCGACCTCGGCAAGGACTGGACCCTGTTCGGAACCTGCACGCTCACGGATGGGTCCATGCTCGACTATCCCTCGAACTCGACGGCGCCTGTGTTCGGTGCGCCCTCGCGACTCACACCCATTCAGGGCATGCTCGGGCTGCGTTGGGAGATCGATGATGGCCGCTTCACATTGCAACCCTCAGTGCAGATGGTGGCCCACCAAGACAGGCTTTCCGCTTCTGACATCCGGGACACGCAGCGCATGCCGCCGGGAGGCAGTCCGGGTTACACGATCATCGGCCTCGACGCGCGCTGGAAGGTGAGCGCTGCGACGGATGCGTGGCTCTCTCTCGCCAATGTCGGCGATGTGGAGTATCGCGTTCACGGATCCGGAGTGCAGGAGGCTGGATTCAACCTCGTGCTGGGCGTGGAAACGCGCTTCTGATCAGAACCGGAAGGGCACCAGGATGCGCGTCGCCACGGCGACGCCGTCCTTGCTGGCTGGCGCGAAGGTGAATCCGAGCGCGGCGCGACGGGCCGCCTCATCGAGGTCCGTATGACCGGAGGAGCGGTGCAAGGCGGCTGCCAGCGGTCGGCCGGCCGCATCGAGTTCCACGAGCACTTCAATATCACCGCGCCAGGAGAAGCGCGCGGCCGCACGCGCGAGGAAGCGCGGGACCCTCACTGCCGTGCGGAGAGTTGCGGGAACAAAGCCACCAAGGGCGTTGCCTTGTGCGGAACCTGCTGCACTCGAGAGGCCACTCCTGTCGCGTGCTTCATCTTGCGACGCAGCGGCGGAGCCAGACACGATTCCGTTGCCGGGTGTGAAGCCGGCCCCTGTCTTTGCGACAGGCGAGGCGGTGGTTGTTGCGGTTGTGCTTCCCGCATCGATCCCCGCCGCGCGTTGAATCTCGACCTCTTGCGCAGCAGGTGAAGCGTCCATCGTTGCGCGGAGCTCCGGCGGTACATCGGAAGTCTCTGTTCCAATGTTGGCCTCCACGACGTTGGCAGGTGGCTCGAGAGACTGCTCGAGCTTTGCCGACAGCGGGGCGGGAGCATCAACATTGCGAGGCTCGATGCTCTGAACCGGCGCGGGTGTCTGAAGCTGGATGAGTGGAATGTCAGCTTGAGCGATCGGGTGCGCCGCTGTGTCTGGCGCAAGCGCAGTGTCGCCGGTGATTGCAACCGCCCCACTCTCTTCAAAGCGCAGACGCACCTCGATGGGCAAGCTGGCTCTCAGGCACGGAACGGGTTGCTCGACAAGCGTCCTGGACGCAACCACGAACAGCAGTGCGTGAATGCCGAGCGTGCTGGCAATCACGACCGGATGCGGGCGTGACCCAGTCGGGGCTGGCTTCGAGCGGCGTCCTCGGCTGACACTCATCCGGAAGAGAAAGCGCCGCCCGGGGGGGCGGCGTTCAATCCCCTCAGGCGATGGCGTTCACACGCTTCGCGAGGAGGGCCTTTTTCCGGGCCGCGGTGTTGGGGTGAATGATGCGGTGCTTGGCGCACTTGTCGATCTGGGCGCAGGCGCTGGGCAGTTCCTTCGCGGCGCCGGCCTTGTCCTTGGCGTCGATGAGCGTCTGCAGCTTCTTCACCTGGGTCTTCATTGCCGAGGCCTTGTCCTTGTTGCGGACGCGGGCCTCTTCGTTGGTACGGATGCGCTTCTTTGCCTGTTTGTTGTGAGCCATGTGGGTCTTTCCTGTGGCCTGCCTCAGGAGGCAAGGGCCGCGATGCGTTGGCCGACGTCACGGTAGCTGATGTCGGCCTCGTAGATCTGCTTGAAGGTCCCCGCCGCAGCCGCACGGTCGCCCGCGCGTTGTTGCAGGTCTGCCAGTTCGTAAAGGATCTCCTTCTTGAGATCCGTCATGCCGGCAATCATGCCGACAGCTTCTGAATGCTGCTTGATGGCGAGGTCGAGGATGTTCTTGCCCGCGAAGGCGCGGCCGAGCATCTGCAAGGCTCCCACTTTCAGCTTCGGGTCACGGACAGCCTGCTGGAACTGCTCGATGGCCTCATCGAGAGCCCCTTCCTCGAGGAGGGCGCGGCCGAGACGGAAGCGCGCGGCCATGTCGGTCGGCTGTGCTGCCACGCGGCGCTTCGCTTCATCCAGTCTGAAGGCGCGCAGTTCGCGCTTCATGCGTCGGACGCGATCATCCGCGCCATCCTCGCCGGCACGTACGTCTTCCTCCGCCAACTTGAGCTCGCGTTCGAGTTGGCGCTGACGGAGTTCGCCCCTGCGGTCGAGGGCTTCCGTGTGCGAGGGTTCCACCGCAAGGAGCGCATCCACCGCCGTGAGGGCTGCGGCGAAATCCTGTTTTTGCTGCAGGAGCACGACGCGCCGGAGGAGAAGCTTGGTGTCGCCGGGCTGGGCCGCGAGATCCGCTGCGAGATCCTCAAGGGCGGCGTTGATGTCGTCGGCGGTGCGCACGATCTTCTGCACGCGCTCCGACTCCTTGAGCTGCCGCTCGCTCTTGGCGAGGTCGCGCGAGCTGGTCGCCTGCTCGAATCCTCCGTGCCGGATGGCGCCTTCTGCAGCGAGATTCTTCTGCATGCGCCCCGCTTCCTGATCACGCGGGTTGATGCGCAGCGCGCGGTCGAAGCAGTCGAGGGCCTTTTCGAAATCCTTCCGCGCCGCGAGGAGCTCCCCGAGCCGCTTCCAGGATTCGATGGCGTTGCTGTCCGCCTCGGTGGCAAGTTGGAATGAGGCCGCTGCACCGAGGCTGTGCCCGAGGTCGTGCAACAACTCTCCCAAGCGGTGGTTGAGCCGGGCATTGGCCGGGTCTCGCCGCAGGCCCTGCTCGAGGAGCTGTGCGTGCCAGGCTTTCGCCCGTACGAGCGCTGCTATGCCGGCGAGCAGCGTTGTCGGCAGATTGAGAACGGTCCGTTCGACAGCCGAGGGGTAGCGCTTCTCGAGCTTCTTCAGGCTCGCCTGACGGACTCCAATCCGTGCCTCCGCGCAGTCCGGGCTGACTTTCAGAATCTGGTCGAACTGCGTGATGGCAGCATCCCAGTTGCGGCGTTTGAGGTCGCTTTCGGCGCGTTCGATGTACTTGCTTACGTCAACCACGTGAGTCGGTTCCGGCCGCGCAATGCTGCGCTGGCGTACAGGGGAAACAGTCGCGCAAGTTATCAGCGCAGCCTTCCCGCATCAACGCGAGAGAAGTGCCCGGAAGCGTTAGACTTCGCCGCAAAAAGCCGGTCAAAGCCCATGCGCGTCGTCCACTATCCAGATCCCATCCTCTTGAAACCAGCGCCGCTCGTGGGGCGCGTGACGGACGAGGTAAGGAAGAAGGCCGCAGAGATGATCCCGCTCATGCATCTGGAGGATGGCATCGGACTGGCGGCGCCCCAGGTGGGCTGGGCGGCTCGGTTGCTCGTGGCTTGGGATGGCGAGGAGGGAACCGAACCCATGGTTCTCGTGGATCCCGAGATTCTCGAGAAGGGGGGCGGGTTCGAAGATGGCAACGAGGGCTGTCTCTCGTTTCCGGGGATCTTCGGGACGGTTGCGCGGTACCAGACCGTGCGTGTGCGCGCCATGAATCTCGACAACCAGCCCTTCGAGGTGAGCGCCGAGGGTCTCTTCGCCCGCGTGCTGCAGCACGAGATCGATCATCTTGACGGAGTGCTCTTCGTCACGCGCATGAAGCCTGCAGACCGGGCAGCGAACAAGGCCAAGCTGGAAGAGCTGGTGGCGCGCTTCGAGCGTCGCAGCACGGACACGTGAAGATCCTCGACGGGTTCTCCGCAGCGCGCGGTGCCGGGCTCGTGCGCCCGGTGGTCACGCTCGGGGTCTTCGACGGCGTGCATGTGGGGCACCGTTTCGTGCTCGATCACGTGGTGAGTCTCGCCCGCGAACGCCTGGTGCATTCCGTGGTGGTGACATTCGCGCGTCATCCGCGCGCGCTGCTGAGTGCCTCCACACCGAAGCTCATCACCTCGCTGCCACACCGCCTCAGGCTCTTCCGCTCTCTCGGACTCGATGCGGCGGTGGTGCTGCCCTTCGACGAAGAAGTGCGCAACATGGAGGCGTGCGATTTTTCCGTCCGTCTGTTCGCGGATGCACTTTCGGCATCCCATGTGGTGCTGGGCTACAACAACCGTTTCGGGCGCGGAGGAACCGGTGATCTCGCTTTGCTCAAGGAAGTCGGGCTTGCGCACGGTTTCAGTGCGCGCGAATTGTCGGATGTCTGCGTGGGTGGTCAGCCCGTGAGCAGCTCGCGCATCCGCGAGGCGGTGCTCGAGGGACGCATGGAGGACGCGAGCCTCATGCTGGGCCGGCCCTTTGCGATTCTCGGCACCGTGGTGCATGGGGACGCGCGCGGACGCACGCTCGGATTTCCCACGGCCAATCTCGATCTTCACCACGAAGTGCGGCCGCCGCGCGGGGTGTGGGGTTGCCGCGTGAGGGCCGAGGGCGTGGAGTCGTTCGGTCTGGTGAACATCGGCGTGCGCCCGACTCTCGGTTCCCCTGAGGTCCAGTCCGGAGAATGGTCCGAGCGTGACCGTGCCGAACACGTGGAAGTTCACCTGCTTGATTTCAGCGGCGATCTCTATGGCCGCGACCTCGAAGTGGAGTTCATCAAGAAGCTGCGCGACGAAATGCGCTGCGACGGCCTCGAGGCACTCCGGCAACGCATCGCCGCGGATGTGCTGGCATTCCGGAACGACCTCGCACGCGCTCCAACCCGTTGAAGCGTGGAGTCTCCACGCTAGACTGCGCCGCTCTGAGGCCAGATAGCTCAGTTGGTAGAGCACAGCACTGAAAATGCTGGGGTCCCCAGTTCAAGTCTGGGTCTGGCCATCCACTCCCGCCGCGGCAACGTGAACGCGTTGTCCTGCGGCGGAAAGTCCCGTTCCGGGAGCTTCTGCATGCGCCGCTTCACCCTCTCGTTGATCCTGCTCGGATGTTTTGCGTGCGCGCTTGCGGCGCAAGCGGCGGTGAAGGCCGGCGTGGTGGACATGCTGCGCGTCCTGAACGAGCACCCTGAAACGAAGGGGCGTGTCGAAAAAGTCGATGCGGATTCGAAGGCCACCCTCGAGAAACTGAAAGAGGCCTACGCCAGCGTGCGTAAGCTCGAGGAGGAGCTCGATCTCCTCAAGGAAGGCACGCCCGAGCATCTCGAGAAGCTGCGTCAGATCTCCCAGCTCAAGGCCACGTTCGAACTCGACCAGAAGACCCTCATCACGCGCGCGAATCTCGAGATGGTCGACATCATGAAGGACATCTACGCGAAGTGCGTGGAGAAGGTGGGCGAGGTGGCCAAGGCTCGCGGCCTCAACATGGTGTTCATGACCACCAGCTCCAAGGTGGGAGGGCGCACGCGGGCGGAAACCATGAACGACATTGCGTCGCGACCGGTGGTCTGGGCGGATCCCGCCATGGACATCACCGCCGAGGTCATCGCTGCCCTCGGCAAGGGCGGCAAGTAGGGCGCCTTTTGCATCGGATGGGCGAGGCGTAAGCTCACCTTCCGAATCACCAGCCAATGGAGACCGCGATGCGCCCTGCCGGAAGAGGCAGGACGGCCCGGTCAGGAGAGTTGACATGCAGGACGCCATCCATCCCAAGTACATCGAATGCTCGGTCACGTGTGGCTGCGGCAACGCATTCAAGACCCACGCCACCATTCCGCACATCGGCGTGGAAATCTGCTCGGCTTGCCATCCTTTCTACACCGGCAAGCAGAAGTTCGTGGACTCTGCCGGTCGCGTCGAGCGCTTCATGAAGCGCTACAAGATCAGCGAGGGAGCTGAGAAGAGCAAGGCGTGACGGCTGCTGACGGGGCCCGCCCCGTCACGCTGATCCTTCCGCGGCTCGATGCGCTGGTGGAGCGCATGGCGGCACTCGAGGCGCGCCTCGCGGATCCGATTGCCCCTCACGAACTCGCCGCGCTCATGAAAGAGCGCGGGCGCATCGCCCCGGTGGTTGCGCTGGTGCTCGAGCGTCGTCGGCTGCAGCAGGAAATCCATGACGCCGACGTGCTCGCTGCAGACGCGGCATTCGCCGCGCTGGCTTCCGAAACGCGTGTTCGTGCTGAGGGACTGCTGCCGCAGCTTGAAACCGAGCTCGTGGCGCGCTTCCTCGACGAAGAGGATGCGTGTCCGGAAGGCGTGATTCTCGAAGTGCGTGCCGGCACCGGGGGCGAGGAAGCCGCGCTTTTCGCCGCTGAACTCGTGCGCATGTACACGCGTTTCTGCGAGCGTCGCGGTCTTGCGGTGGAACTTCTCGACGAATCCGGTCGCGCCATGGGTGGCGTGCGCGAGGCCGTGCTTTCCGTCGGCGGGAAGGGGGCCTGGAAACTGTTGCGCTTCGAGAGCGGAGGCCATCGCGTTCAGCGCGTGCCTGCGACGGAAGCGCAAGGGCGCCTGCACACCAGTGCTGCCACGGTGGCCGTGTTGCCGGAGGCGGATGACGCCGCGATCGTGGTGTCTGATGGCGACCTCCGCATCGAGGCCTTCAGAGCTTCCGGGCCCGGCGGACAAAACGTGAACAAGACGAGCACGGCCATCCGCGTCACCCACATTCCCACAGGGCTGAGCGTGTCCTGTCAGGACGAGAAGTCTCAGAGTCGCAATCGCGAGCGAGCTCTGAAGATCCTGCGTGCCAGGCTTCTCGATCAGGAAGAGCAGCGCCTGCACGCGGCCCGCGCGACGGCACGCAAGGTCCTCATCGGGAGCGGGGATCGTTCGGAACGGATCCGCACCTACAACTTCCCGCAGGACCGGGTGACGGATCACCGCATTGGCGCGAGTTTTCACGCATTGCCGGCCATCATGGATGGGCATCTGGAAGACATCTTTGCCGCACTTTCAGCCAGTGAGACGGCGGAACGCCTGAAGCGGCTCGCCGCTGGAAACACCTGAGCATGGGTAGCGCGATCCCGCCGCGCACGGTGAAAGAGCTCGTTGTGAGTTCGGCTCGCTGGCTTGAAGGCCGCGGAGTCGAGGAGGCACGCCTTGATGCGGAATTGCTGGTCGCCGCAGCGCTGCAGAAGTCGCGCCTCGGGCTCTGGCTCGTGCACGACATGCCCGTGGACGGAGTTGTGCTCGACCGTGCGCGCGAGGCCATCCAGCGACGCGGTCGGGGTGAGCCTGTGGCCTACATCCTCGGCGAACAGGAGTTCCACGGCCACTGTTTCAAGGTCACGCGCGCCACACTCATTCCGCGCCCGGAGACGGAGCATCTCGTGGATGAAGCGCTGAGCCTGCTGCCCGCTCGCGCTGACGGTCTGAGGCCGCAGGTGGTTGATCTCGGCACGGGCACTGGTTGCATCGCCATTTCTCTCGCGCTGGCGCGGCCAGACCTCGAGGTGACCGCAGTGGACATCTCAGCGGACGCACTTGCGGTGGCTGCGGGGAATGCCGAGCGACTTGGTGCGGGTATCCACTGCGTGAATCAGGACATGTTCGCGTTTCTCGCGGGAGCGGGTGGATTCGACCTGGTTCTCAGCAATCCGCCCTACATCACCGAAGGGGAAAGGGCATCCTTGCAACGCGAGGTGCGCGACTGGGAGCCCGAGCTTGCCCTCATGAGCGGTGAGGATCCCCTCCGCTTTCATGCGCGGCTTGCGGCGCATCTCGTCACCGCGTTGAAGCCAAGGGGGCACGCGCTCATGGAACTGCCCGCTTTGGATGGGGTGGGCTTGCAGCGCGCGAAGGAACTTGGCACCGGGTTCACAACGCGCTGCGTCAACGATCTTGCGGGGATTCCCCGTGTGCTCGTCTTGTCGCGGAATGCCGCGTCAGGCGGGTGAGAGGGTCCAGGTCCTGACGATGGTCTCGAGTGCCACGCGCGAGGCCGGAGTGTGGTTGGTGAAATACAGACCGAGGTCGTAGCGACCGTCAGCACGTGTTTCACAACGCACCACCGCTGCTTCAAGCACGAGAGTGGAGGCCGGAGTGTTGCCTTCTCCGGGGACACTGAGGCGAACCTGCAACTGGGCCATCTCGGGGACGGGCACATTGCTGATGGCCATGGCGCCGCTCCGCGACAGATTGGCGATGCGGCAGGCCACTTCTTCTGCGCCCTCCAGACTCGCATCGATCGCAGTGTCGACACGAGGCTCACGGCGGCGATCCTGGTAGCTCATGGCTGGGTTTCTCCGGGCGTCTACCGGCTGGGGGTGGGGGTCCGTATGATTCCCGCCACCGGGAGACTCCAGCCGTACCTTTCGGCGGGGGGCCCCATGGTGATGAATTGTTTTCTGTCACGCCGGGCGACTTTTGGTTCTCCGGGTGCAGGAGTGTGGACCTCCAAGGGGAGAGCAGCATGGGCAACGTGAACAAAGTGATGTTGATGGGCAATCTGACACGGGACCCGGAGTTGAAGTTCTTGCCGAACGGAACCCCGGTGTGCGAGTTCGGGATGGCCATCAATCGCGTCTGGTACGACCAGCAGACGAAGGAGAAAAAGGAAACGGTGACCTACGTGACCTGCAAGGCATGGGGTCGGACCGGAGAGAACATCAACAAGTACTTCAAGAAGGGCAGCCCGATCTTCGTCGAGGGGCGCCTCGACTTCCAGACTTGGGAGGCGAAGGACGGCAGCGGCAAGCGCAGCAAGCTGGACGTGGTCGTGGAGGGTTTCGAGTTCTGCGGCGCGCGCGCGGAGCGTGGAGGCGATTCCGGAGGCTTTGCGCCCCGGCCCAGAGCTGAGCACCGTGAGGAGTCCACCAGCCATGCGGCGGAGGATTCCGGCCCTGGCAACCAGGGTGGTGGGGCGGCGGGCTACGACGACGAAGTCCCGTTCTGACGCGGGGTTGCGTCTGATCGCGCGACAGCAAGCGGCGCCAGCGTGATTCGCCCGCCCCGAGGGTTGCGCATTTCGGTGCGCTTGGATTAGACTCACGTTGCGTTGCGGCGGGAACTCATTCCGTTGCTGCGCAGCGTTGATTGTCTGTCACACCTGCAGTGATCAAAGTTCCCGAACGCATCCCCCTCGTCATGATTCCCGTCGTGATTCTCACGGCGGCGGCTTGGCTTCTGTTCGCAGACGAGGGTGGAACCAGCGCCGCGACGGAAGGCGCACGAACGGCGGGTACTGCTGAGCAGAACGACGCATGCGCCAAAGGGCAAGTGGCCGAGGCTGCCGCACAGCGCCGCGATGAATCCATGCCGCGCTCTGGCACATCCACCGCTGAGCTTGAGCAGGAATGTGACATCACAGGACAGGTGACGAACGCGGCGGGCGAGCCGGTCACCAAGGCGCTTGTGCGCGTCATCGTGCGTTCGAACATGTTGGACGGGCAGGGGCAATCGCTGCTGCCGACGAGTTCCACTCTCGCCACCGAGACGGATGGGCGTGGCGAGTACAGCTTTGCTTCGGCACCGCACTTCATCTACGAGATCCTCATCTCGGCTGCCGGCTTCGGCAACGAGACGCTGAGGGCTCGCGCCGGCGGACGCCTCTCCACCACACTGCGTCGCACGGCTGTGCTTGAGGGCTGCGTCGCCGATTCCCTGCAGCGCCCCATTCCCGGTGCGCGTCTCAGGCTGATCCAGGGCGCGGAAGCTCGTAACGCCAACAGTGGCAGCGATGGGCGCTGGATGTTCGCCGAGGTCGGAGCGGGGGCCGCTTGGTTGGAAGTGACTCACCCTGATTTCGAGGCACGCACGATTCGCGTGACCGGCATTGCAGAGGGTCGCTCTGAAGAGCGCGACGTGACTCTGGTGCGCGGCGCCACACTCGTCGGAGTTGTGCGCACCACCTCAGGAGTTGCGGTAGCCGGCGCCGAAGTGGAACTGACGGCTCTGGGACAGGGTGTCGCGTGCGGCCGGTACCTGACCAATGCCGACGGCCAATTCGAGGGACACGCACTCATCCCGGGCGAGCGCTATCGCCTGAATGCGGAGCACCAGCTCGGGTGTGGCGTCGCGGAAGTGCGCCTTTCCGAGAACGCGGCGCGAAGCGATGTGGACGTGGTGCTGCACCCGACTTGGACCCTCGCGGGCAGCGTCACCGGGCCCTCACCATCGGTCGCGGCTTACGCGCAAGTGTCGCTTGTTGCTGAAGACGGCACGCCCACACCACCAACGAATATGTCCGGCTCCGGGGCCTTCACGGTGCCCGGCCTCGTGGTCGGTGTGACCTATCGCGTGGTTGCATCGGCCCCCGGCATGGCCGTTGCACAGGTGAGTGGCATCAGTGTCGCCAAGCCGGTGGTGCAGATCGAACTTGAGCCGGCTGTTGCAGCCGCAGGTCGTGTGTTGGACGCATCCGCCCAGCCCCTTGAGGGCGCCTTGGTGAAGTTCACGTTCCCGCTGCATGCCGGAGCGCCGATTCTCACTTGGACCGACGCCGATGGTCGGTGGCAACTCGAGGGGCTTCCCTCGGGAGATGCCTGGATGACGGTCAGTCGCCCGGGCTTTGCCAACCACACCACGCAGCAGTCGTTCGCGGCCCCTGCCCGCAGCGGCATCATCATTACGTCACTTGCACCTCAACTCTGAGCCGATGCGCTGCGTTGTTCTTCTCCTTCTCGCACTGGCGTTGCCAGGCCAGACGCAGTCCGCTCCTCAGGCTCTCGAAGGTGAGGCACTGAGCATTCTTGCCGCCGTGGATGCGCGGATCGCAGCGCCACTCAAGGCTTCGGCCTTCCGCTTCGAATTGCGGCCGCGGGTCAAGGCTCCCGACGGCAAGGACGGCGAGGCGGGATTCCGCGTGCGTTACTCGTGGCGCGAAGGCTGCGGCGACCGCATCGAGTTCCTTGATGATGCGAGCGCAGTGCTTGAGCACGCGCCGGATGCGCCTGAAAACCTCCGTGCTGAGGCGCGGGCGCACCACCTCGAGGCAGCGCGCGGCCTGGCAGCCTTCGTGCGCGGGCGCTCACTCGTGGACACTTGGGCGCATTGTCGCGGGCGTGTGGAGAAATCGCGAGTGAATGGCCGGGAGGAAATCCAGCTCATCCTCGAGCCCGCGGTGAAAAAGCACCTGCGTCATGCGGCGTTGTTTCTGGATCGTCGCGGAGTGCCGTGGAAGATCGAGCGCACCATGCTGGATGGTGCGCGTCTGGTGCAGCATCCGCAGTACGAACTCGCCGGGGAGCTGTTTGCCCTGCAGGCTCTTCAGCACATCGAGATTCCTGCCAACGCCCGGGATGCAGCGCGCCAGTACGCATGGGAGATCAAGTGGCAGCGCGTTGCGGGGCAACTCGTGCCAGCCAGCATCGCCAAGCTCAGCAAGGATCTGAAGGAACCCGGCCTCGGGCTCAGCGCGATCCTCGGGCTCTGTCTCGATGCGGAGGTGCCTCCGTTCGAGCCGGAGCGCGCCCCGCGCTGAGCAAGAGCAGCGCTTCCGCGTCCACCTCGTCCCGGTTCACAAGATCGAGCGCCTTCTTCAGGCGTTCGGCAAGGCCCGCATCATCGCGGAGTGCCAGCGCCAGATCACGCAAGACCTGCACGGTCATCCGGAAACTGCGCACGATGTCGCCGTCCTGAGCGGATGTGAACTGACGCAGGTCCTCGAAGCGCGCACCGGAGGTCCAGGCTGCCATGGCTGCGCCAAGCGAATGATCGAGAGGCCTGATCGTGTCCGTCAGGCCCGCTTCGCGTTCGGCTCGCAGGAATTCCATGCAGCGTTTGCGTGCGCGGTTGCTGGCGGAATGGAGACCGGCGGATTCGAAGCGTGAACCCAGTTCGGTGCGACGGGCCTCGTGCACCACTGCAAGGAGCAGCATGGCGCACTCCGCGGGACCGAGTTCCTCGAAGCAGCCGGCGGCGTGAAGTTCCGTGAGAGGGATCTCGAAGCCCTGCAAGCGCGCGGCCAGGCGGCCTTTGGCCGACAATCCCTTGCCGAGGATATAGCGCTGTTGCTCAAGGACCTTCAGGCGCGCGCGCAGTGCCGTGCGTGCTGCGCGGCCGCCGTCCTTCTTCTGCCACGCTGCGAAGGAGCGTCCGACGGCGTCGTAGATGCCTTCTCCCAAGTCCTGCCACAAGCGCAGCACGCCGTTGTAGGGAAGATTGAAGCGACTGATGAGAGGCGGCACCTTGCCGAAGATCACATCCTTCACCTCGCCGGCATCGTCCCGCGCGGGATCAACATTGGCGAAGACAAGGCCTTCTTCATCAAGGCCTTTCCTGCCGGCGCGGCCGGCCATCTGGTGATAGTGCAGGGGCGTCAGCCACTCGAAGCCAGTGCCGTTGAACTTGCGGAGCGAGGAAAAGGAAACGCTGCGGGCCGGCATGTTGACGCCGAGGGCGAAGGTCTCGGTGGTGAAGAGCATGCCGAGCAGCCCTGTCGTGAAGAGGCGTTCGGTGATCTCCTTCCACACGGGCAACATGCCGGCGTGGTGGTAGAGCGTGCCAGCGACTGCAAGGGCGCGCATGTCCGGCGTGGCGGAATCGTCTGTGACGCCGAACTGGTGGGCGAGGCTGTCGAAGAGTTCCGCGAGCTTCCTGCTCTTGTCGCGTGCAACCAGGCCCTGTCTTGCCGCACGCCGTGCGCGCATTTCGCATTCCTTGCGCGAGAAGCAGAAGAAGAGCCCGGGCAGCTTGCCTTCTTTGGCGATCCATTCGACCAGCTCGGGAAGTCGTGCGCCGCGCTTCGGCCCATGACTTCTTCGCGTGGGAGCTCTGGCCTCCAGAGCGCGCTTCAGTTCGCCGGGCTTGAGCGGCCCTGTTTCCGGGGTCCAGACGTGGTGCTTCAGCGGCACGGGACGATCGCGCGTTTCGATGAGCTGGACTTCGGATCCGCGCACGGACTGCATCCACGCGCGGAACTCTTCGAGGTTCGAGATGGATGCGGACAGCCCGACGAAGCGCACGGAGGGCTGCGCGAACATGAGGCACTCTTCCCACACGGTGCCGCGATCGGTGTCGGCGATGTAATGGATCTCGTCCATCACCAGCCAGTCCGCGGCGAGGCGTTGCGAGGGTTCGAGGAACAGGGTGTTCCTGAAGATCTCGGTGGTCATGATGAGCGCGCTGGCGCCGGGATTGAGCGTGACGTCGCCCGTCATGATGCCCACGCGATCGCCCCAAGCCGCAGTGAAATCGCGGAACTTCTGGTTGCTGAGCGCCTTTACCGGCGAGGTGTAGATGACGCGTTCACCGCGAGCGAGGCAGCGTTCGATCACGTACTCCGCGACCATGGTCTTGCCCGCTCCCGTGGGCGCGGAGACGAGCAACGAGTGCCCGGCCTCGACGGCATCGATCGCTTCGGCCTGGAAGGGAAACAGTTCGAATCCGTGCCAGCGGCGCGGAGGCGGGGGCGGGGGTGTGTTCATGAACTCCGCGCGAGACTATCAGCGGCGGCGTGGCGGGGACAACCTGAAGCGCGCCCGCGCGCGCGTGCCAGTTACAGTTTCAGGAACGCACGAGGAGTCAACGTGGCTGGTCACAACAAGTGGGCAAACATCAAGCACCGGAAGGGTGCGCAGGACAAGCGCAAGGGCATCCTCTTTTCCAAGTGTTCGAAGGCCATCATGGCCGCGGTGCGTCAGGGTGGCCCGAACCCGGACATGAACCTCACCCTTGTGTACGCCATCGAGAAGGCGCGCGCCGCGAACATGCCGCGTGACCGCATCGAGCGTGCCATCGAAGCCGCGGCGGGTGTCGGACAGGGCGACAGTTGGGAGCGCGTGGTCTACGAGGGCTACGCCCCCGGAGGCGTGGCGGTGCTTGTGGAGGCGCTGACGGACAATCGGCATCGCACGGCGCCCGACATGAAGCGCATCTTCCTCGACAACGGCGGCAATCTCGGCGCGAGCGGGGCCGTGGCGCACATGTTCACGCAGTGCGCAATCTTCCGCGTCGACAAGGCCGCGGCCAACGAAGAGCAACTCTTCGGCATCGCAGCGGAAGCGGGCGGCGAGGACGTTCAACCGGACGGGAACGAGTTCGAGATCACCGGGCCTCAGGCAAGTTTCGCCGCGCTCCGCAATGCGTTGGCTGCCGCCGGCATCGCGGTCGCTTCGGCACGCCTTGCGGCCATTCCAGTGCTCAAGGTCGATGTCACGGACGCCGCCCTTGCACGCCGCATCCTTGCCATGCTGGAGGAGCTGGAAGACAACGAGGACGTGGACAACGTGGTCACGAACCTCGAGATGAGCGACGCGCTCGCCGAGGAGCTCGCGCGCGAATGATCAGGAGCGTTTTGCGCGCGGCACGGCGCTGTCCGTGTGCGCGCGACGGCGCATGAATTCCTCGAGGTCGGTGGCGAAGTCCGAGTTCTCGAGTCCGAGAATGCGCCAGGCCTTTTCGTAGCTCACACGATAAATCTGTGCACCTGGCTCCGGCGCCGTGATGGGCAGATGCAAGAGCAGTTCCTTCGTGCTCAACTCCGCGGGTTCTGATCCGAAGGGCAGTGTTCCATCGCTGCGTCCGAGGAGGGGATCGGTCCACCACACGCTGAAGCTGGTTTCTTCGACAAGTTGCAGCAAGGCCTTGCGGCCACGGAGTTCGAGTTCCACGGTGGCCAAGCCCGGGCGATCCGTATTCACTGAGCCGATCTCGGCACCGGCCACGTCCCCCCCGAGCTTCTCGCGGATGAACTCCTGCACGTCATCCCGGACCTGCATGTAGATCTCGAGAGTGAGCGCGCGGCCGTTCTTCCTCTCCACGTCCGCCTTCAGGGCCTCGGAAAGGCACAGGTACTGGTGGCGCACGGCCTGCTCGCCGGGATCAGCAAGCGCGGCGCGAAAGTACTCGATGGTCGCCTCCGGGCTCGCGAGCGTCTGCCCGGGGAGGCGCACCATGTCCGGCACGGGCGGCGCACTGACGCAGGCCGTGGTCAGGGGGAGAGCCGCAAGCAGGAGCAGCACGAGAGCCCATTTCATGGCGCGGAGCCTAGCCCCGCGCTTGCGGCGAGTCCATTGCTTTACTCTCCTGCCCCGCTTGTGGATAATCAGCCGCGGCGCCGTGCCCTGCGGGCCGCTCATGGTGGAGCTTTGATGAACCAGCCGGCAGGCCGCAAACACATCGGTGAGATTCTGCTGGCGGCCGGAGTCATTGACGCCACCAAGTTGGAGGATGCGCTGCGCTATCAGCGCGAGACCGGCCTGAAGCTCGGGCAGTGTCTGCTGCGCCTCGGGCACTGTCGCGAAGAGGACGTCGTGCGGGCACTGGCACGCCAATCCGGCATCCCCTTCGTGGATGTGACCAAGGGCACCATCGCTCCTGAAGCCATCGCGGCGGTGCCGCGTGAGGTGGCAGAAGCGAACAACATCCTGCCGGTGAAGCTCGAGGGTCCGAGGAAGCTCATCCTCGCGGTCTCCGATCCGCTTGCCATCTACAACCTCGAACACCTCTCCTTCACGTTGAATATCGAGTTCCGTTGCGCGCTCACCACCGAGACGGCGCTGCTCGACTCGCTGCGCCGGTACTACGGCATCGACAAGCGTGAGGTGTTGACCATCTCCGAACAGGCCGTGAAGGCCGCGAAGGTTGCGGGCGACGACGAAGGGCCGATCATTCGTCTCGTGCAGAACCTCTTTGAGGATGCCGCGAAGGCCCGTGCCAGCGACATCCACGTGGAGCCCATGGCGGATCGCGTGCGCGTGCGCTTCCGCGTGGACGGCGTGCTGAAGGTGGCCGCCGATCTGCCGAAGACGGTGCAGGGGGCCGTGCTCTCGCGCCTGAAACTCATGGCGGGAATGGACATCGCCGAGAAGCGCAAGCCGCAGGACGGCCGCGCCAGCGCGGAGACGGTGCGGAAGCAACTCGACGTGCGCGTGAGCGCACTGCCCGGCACGCACGGCGAGAGCATTGTCATGCGTCTTCTCGACAAGCAGGAAGGCCTCGTCAGTCTCGAGCGCCTCGGCTTCGATGCGCGCGATCACGAGCGCTTCAGGCGCGTGATCCGCCGTCCGAACGGAATCATGCTGGTGACCGGTCCGACGGGCTCGGGCAAGACCACGACGCTCTACGCCGCGTTGCAGGAACTGAACCGGCCGGACGTGAAGATCATCACGGCCGAGAACCCCATCGAATACCACATCCCCGGCATCAATCAGTGCCAGGTGCACCACCAGATCGGCCTCGATTTCGCGCGCATCCTGCGAGCCATGTTGCGTCAGGCGCCGAACATCATTCTGGTCGGAGAAATCCGCGACCGCGAAACCGCGACCATCGCCATCCAGGCGGCTCTCACCGGGCATCTCGTCTTTTCCACACTGCACACCAACGATGCATCGAGTGCGCTCACACGCCTCGTGGACATGGGCGTTGCGCCGTTCCTCGTCTCGTCCTCCGTGGCGGCGGTGATGGCACAGCGCCTGCTCCGCAAACTCTGCAATCGCTGCAAGCAGGAACACGATCCAGACCCGGGCATGCTCGCCGGCATCGGCCTCTCGCGGGAGCGCCTCGGTGGGAAGAAGTTCTGGCGCGCCACGGGCTGCGCGGATTGCCGCAACACGGGCTATTCCGGCCGCGTGGGCATCTTCGAAATGCTGGAGATGAGCACTGATCTGCGCGAGGCGGTGTTCCAAGGCGCGAGCACCGCGAAACTGCGCGATCATGCGCGCACCTCGGGTGGCATGCTGCCCTTGCGCGAGGACGCGATCAGGAAGGTACTGGCCGGAGTCACATCGGGCGACGAGGTCCTGCGCGTGCTCTCGAAGGAAACAGTCGGCGCGGCGGCCGGGACGGAGTGAACGAATGAACGCGGAACTCTTGATGCGCTCGTGCGTGAATCTGAATGGCTCGGACATCCACGTGCGTGTCGGCCGCAAGCCCGTGATCCGTGTCTCCGGGCGGCTGAAGGACCTGAACGCCGACGTCATGACGCCGGAGCTCTCCGCGGCACTGGTTTCCGAGGTGCTTCCGTCGCGTCTGCGCGCCGAGTTCGAAGAGCGCGGTTCCGCGGACTTCGCCATCAGTTTCGGCAAGGAAGCGCGTTTCCGTTGTTCGGCCTTCCGTGAGAAGGCGGGCCAGGCGCTCGTGCTGCGCCGCATTCCCTCGAAGATCCTGAGTTTCGCGGAGATCGGTCTGCCGGATCACATCAAGGATCTGCTGACACGCCAGCGAGGGCTCATTCTCGTGACAGGCCCCACGGGCTCGGGCAAGACCACGACGCTGGCGACCCTCATCAACGAGATCAACAGCACGCAGGACAAGCACATCGTCACCATTGAGGACCCGATCGAGTACTACCACGATCACCATCTGAGCATCGTCACGCAGCGCGAGGTAGGAGTGGATGTCCCCGACTTCGCCGAGGCCATGCGGCGCGTGCTGCGGCAGGACCCGGACGTCATCATGCTCGGCGAAATGCGCGATCACGAGACCATCTCGACCGCGATCACTGCCGCCGAGACCGGGCACCTCGTGTTCGGCACTCTGCACACCACGGGCAGCGCGCGCACCGTGGACCGCATCATCGACAGCTTCCCGAAGGACCAGCAGGAGCAGATCCGCACTCAGCTCGCACTCAGCATCGTGGCCGTCATCTCGCAGGTGCTGATGCCGAAGAAGGGCGGCGGGGTCGTGGCCGGCTTCGAGATCATGATCAATACGCCAGCCATCGAGAACTACATCCGCAAGAGCGAGACCTTCAAGATCAGTTCCGACATCCAGACCGGCAAGAAGCGCGGCATGATCCTGCTGGATGAGCACCTGCTGCAACTCTGTCGCGAGGCACGCATCGATGCGGACACTGCGCTCGAATACGCGCAGGACAGGATCGAAATGCGCAATCGCCTGGGGCAAGGTGCATGAGCACCGAGAAGCGGAGATTGCTCGGGCAGATCCTGCGTGACCGCAAGAACTGCGGCTTGGCTGCAGTGCAGGCTGCCCTCGCGGAGCAGGCGGAGAAGGGTGGATTGATCGGCGAGATCCTCGTTGCCGCCGGGGCCATCACGCGCGCACATCTGCTGGAGGCGCTTGCGGAGCAGGCCGGCATGCCTGCGGTTGATCTGGAAGTGGTGGCTGTGCAGCCCGAAGCGGCCGCGAAGGTGGATGCCGCCACCATGCAGGCTTTCCAGTGCGTGCCTTGGAAGCTCGAGGGTCGCGTGCTGCATGTCGCGCTCGCCAACCCGCTCAACACGCAGGTGCTCGACGACATCGCCTTCATGACGGGCCTCGAAGTGAAGGGCGCTCTCGCCGGCGACCGCGCCGTGGCCGCGGCGTTGAAGCGCCTGAACCCTGTCGAGGAGAACCTCGACGACTTCCTCGACAAGCTCGCGGAGGAGGGGACGCGTTCCATCGACGACCCGGCGGAGGCGGCCCGTTCGGGCCCGGTGGTCCGGCTCCTGAACCACATTCTTGTCGCCGCCATCCGCGACCGTTCCAGCGACATCCATCTCGAACCCTTCGAGGCGGAGTTCCGCGTGCGCTACCGCGTGGACGGAACGCTTTTCGAACTGCGTTCGCCGCCGCGGCATCTCGCCGTCGCGCTGCTCTCCCGCATCAAGGTGCTCGCAAACCTCGACATCGCGGAAACACGCGTGCCGCAGGATGGGCGCATCGAGCTGATGGTGAGCGGGCGCAGCGTGGATATCCGCGTGAGCACGCTGCCCACCATGTTCGGGGAATCCTGCGTCATGCGCATCCTCGACCGCAGTGTGGTACGCCTCGATCTCGAAAACCTCGGGTTGCGCGGTGAGGACTCGGCGCTTCTGAAGGACCTCATCGACCGCCCCCACGGCATCGTGCTGGTCACCGACCCGACCGGTTCCGGCAAGACCACGACGCTCTACTCGGCTCTCAATGCGGTGAATGATGAAGGCATCAAGATCATCACCACGGAGGATCCCGTCGAGTACGACCTGGATGGCATCGTGCAGGTGCAGGTGAACGAGGAGATCGGCGTCACTTACGCAGCCTGCTTGCGCTCGATCCTGCGTCAGGACCCGGACAAGGTGCTGGTGGGCGAGGTGCGTGACAAGGAGACGGCACAGATCGCCGTGGAAGCGGCGCTCACGGGGCACTTGGTGTTCACCACGCTCCACACCAATGACGCTCCGAGCGCCGTCACGCGCTTGATCGACATCGGTGTCGAGCCGTATCTCGTGGCCGCAACGCTCGAGGGCATCGTGGCTCAGCGCCTCGTCCGGCGCGTGTGCCAGAAGTGCCGTGTCTGGCACGTGCCCGCGGAGGAGGAGTTGTTCGAGCTCAGCCTCACGCGCGCCGCGGTGGGCGAGCGTCAGTTCGCTTCAGGCCGCGGCTGCGAGGAATGTCACGGGACCGGCTACCGCGGGCGCATGGCGCTCTTCGAGATGCTGGTAATGGATGATGCGCTGGCCGAGGCTGTCACCCGCGGCGATTCGCTTGGCCGTTTCCGCGACCTCGCTCGCGAACGCGGCATGCGCACCTTGCGAGACAGTGGCCTCGTCGCGATCTTTGATGGCCAGACCAGCGTGGAAGAGGTGGTGCGCGAGACGCTCGCCACCTTCTGAGCATGATTGACCACTTGCGGCAGACCCGTGAGAATCACCCGGCCGAGATCCCCTACCGGAGCGGAACAAGTTCATGTCCGACAAGCTGAAAGCCCGTCGCGAACGTCTGGCCGAGAAATCCTCCGGGGAGGCCCGCTCCGCGGACGTACGCCCGCGGCGCGCCTCCGGAGGTGTTTCGCGCAAGGCGAAGGTGCTCTTCACCACGCAGTTCGCCACCCTGCAGGACGCCGGATTGCCGGTCTTGCGCAGTCTCAAGGTGCTCGAGAACCAGTTCAAGTCCGGGCCCATGAAACGCGTGGTGGGAGAGATCGGCGCGGATGTGGAAGCTGGCAGCAGTCTCTCCGAAGCCGTGGCGAAGCATCCTGCGGTCTTCGATGACCTCTATGTGAACATGGTGCGCGCCGGTGAGGCCTCAGGTGCACTCACCATCATCTTCAACCGGCTCGCAACGTTCATGGAGAAGGCGGAGGCACTGCGCCGCCGCATCAAGGGGGCCATGATCTACCCCCTGATGGTGATGATCATCGCCATCACCATCGTGACGTTCATCATGCTCTTCGTGGTGCCGAAGTTCGAGGATGCCTTCGCACAACTTCGCGGCGAGCTGCCGGGCATGACGCGCACCTTGATCGACACTTCGCGCTGGCTGGTGGATCACTGGTACCTGATTGTCGCGGTGCCGCTCGCATTCTGGGGCACGCTCGTGGTGCTCTCGCGCAATCCGGCCGGTCGACGCTGGCTGGACCGGCTGAAGCTCCGTCTGCCACTGGTGGGATCCGTCATTCACCGCTCGCAGGTTGCGCGTTTTGCGCGCACGCTCGGCACGCTCAGCGCCAGCGGCGTTCCCTTGATGCAGGCCCTCGAGATCACCGGCGATGCGGCAGGCAACGTGGTGGTGAAAGAGGCTGTGGAAACGGTGCGGGCCGCAGTGAAGGAGGGCGAGCCCATTGCGCGGCCCATGGCCGAGACGGGTTTCTTCGACGACATCGTGGTGAACATGGTGGACGTCGGTGAAGAGACCGGCGAACTCGACCGCATGCTCATGAAGATTGCTGACAACAACGATGCGGAAGTGGACGCACAGGTTGCGAACATGACCGCCGTGCTCGAACCCGCGCTCATTGTCACCATGGCCGTGATCGTGGGATTCATTGTGGTCTCGCTGTACCTGCCGCTCCTGAAGCTGCAGGAGCTCATCGGGAAGTAGGAGGCGATTCTTGTCACTGCGGCGCAAGGCGCTGCTCCTGTTCCTTCTGGTCGGGGTCGCCTCCGCGGCGGGCCTGCTCTTCTACGTCGAGGGAGAAAGCGCCCGCAGTCTGGAGCGCGAGCGTTCGCTGCGCTCGAGTGAGTTGTTGGCCGGTGCGCTCGCGGAATCCGTCATGCCGGATCTTGGGCGTGTCTTCGAGCGCGGACTCGAACCGCTGCCGACGCTGCTCGCCATCCGGGCGCTGCCGTTCTTCGACCAGGCCATCTTCGAGACTCTCGCGGAGAAGGTGGTGCTGGTGCGGCGAGAAACGGCTTCCGATGGTTGGAGCATCTGGAATCTGCGTCGACGCTATGTCTTCGAAGACTCGCGTGACCGTGAACGCGCCGTGCGCATGGTGAAGGAGGCGCTGCTCCAGAATCAGCCCCTGCAGGAGGGGGCCGATTTCGCCGGCCCCATCCGCGCGGCCGGGCGCGGCTGGGGCGGGTTCTTCGTGCGCATGAAGACCGCAGATGCACCTCTGCCCGGATTCGCCTGGCGCACTGTCGCCTTCGTGCTGCTCCCGGCCTTCGCTCTGCTCTATCTGGCCTTCTGGATGTTTCTGAACAAGAGTGTGCTGCGCCCGATCGAGGAGCTGGATGCAGTGGTGCGTGCTGCGGCCACCGGCGACGGGCTCCGGCGCGCCATCGAGCCTGGCTGGAACAACGAGCTCTCCCGGCTCGCTGGCAACTTCAATCAGATGCTGGATCTAGTCGCCGAATCCAAGGCCGAGCTCGAGGCTCGCGTTGAAGAAAAAACGCGCGAGGTGGAGCGGAAGAACCGGGAACTGCTGCTCGCACAGCGCTTGGCGGCGACCGGCACCCTCGCGGCGGGTATCGCACACGAGGTCAACAACCCCCTCGGCGGTGTGATGAATGCTGCCGAGCGTCTGAAGAAACCGGATCTCTCGCCGGAACAACGCGCGCGCTATCTCGCCATCATCGAGGAGGGCTCCGGGCGGATCGGTTCCATCGTGCGGCGCGTGCTCGAAGTGGCGCCCAGAGTGGTCACGCCTGCGCCCGTGGACGTGCTCGGTGCTGCAGAGCGAGCCATCGCGATGATGCAGCACCGCGCCGAGAAACGTGGCGTGAACATCGAGCTCGCAACACCGGCAGGGGAGCGGCCATTGGTGCTCGGAGAGGCCAACGAAATCGGGCAGGCGGTGCTCAATCTCCTGATCAATGCCGTGGATGCGTCTGCAAGCGGCGGGCAAGTGCGACTCTCGCTCGCGGCCACGCAGAGCGAGGTGGAGCTCTGCGTGCGTGATGAAGGTTGCGGCATGTCCGGCGAAGTGGCCGCACGCGCTTTCGATCTGTTCTTCACCACCAAGCCCGCAGGAGAGGGAACGGGGCTCGGCCTCGCCATGGTGCATCACGTGGTGACGGCCATCGACGGTCGAGTGGAGCTCGACACGGCGCCGGGCAAGGGCACGACCATCAAGCTCATCCTGCCGCGCCACAGGAGTGCCGACCGGCGTGGTTGAGTTTCTCGCAGGCACGGGGAATGCGCTGCTCCTCGTGGTGCTGCTGCTGGTGAGCGCTCTTTCGTCGGCTGCAGAGACGGCGCTTTTCACACTCTCGGCGCCGGCGATCGGGCGCCTGCGCCCGCTGGCTACACGGAAGCTCGTGGAGCGTCTGGTGGCGGAGCGTCAGGCTGTGCTCATCAGCATCTTGTTCTGCAATCTGCTGGTGAACATGTCCTTCTTCGCGGTGGTGGCGGTGCTCGGCAACACACTGGCCCAAGCCGGTCATGTGTTGTTCGTGGATTTCCTTCCGGCTCTCGCGGTGCTCATGGTCGTGGTCTGCGGCGAGGTGGTGCCGAAGCTGCTGGCGGTGCGCAATCCCGAGTTGATGGTGGGCTTGGTCGCTTGGCCTCTGAGCGTGCTCGTGATGGTGGTGACTCCGGTGCGCATCGTGCTCGCAGGCATCTCAAGCGCCTTGCTCCGCTTGCTCACGGGCCCGCGTCGCCCGGAAGGTGAGCTCGCGGCGAGAGACCTCGAGGAGTTGCTGCGTGTTGCGGCGGGCAGCGGGGAAATTGCTGCCGACGAGCGCGAGCGTCTGCATTCCGTCGTGATGCTTTCGCGTATGCAGGTGCGCGAGATCATGCTGCCGCGCGTGCGCATGGTCGCATTCGACATGCGCGAAGGGCGGGACGCGCTGCTGCAGCTTGCGGAAGCGACGCACCACAACAAGTTCCCGGTGCATCGTGGCGAACCCGACGGCATCGATGGTTGGCTGGACGCGAAGGAAGTGGCGGCGTCAGCGGGAAAGCCGCTTCGGGAGCTTGTGCGGCCGCTCGGGATCGTGCCTGAACTTGCACGCGTGGCCACGCTGGTGCCTCTGCTCGTGGAAGAGAAGCGCCGCATGCTTCTCGTCGTTGACGAGTACGGCGGCACCGCCGGGATGGTCACCCATGCAGACCTCGAGCACGCGGTGCTGGGGGACATGCAGGACGAGGGCGATACAGACCGCGCACTGATCCTCCGTCAGGGCAGTGGCGAATACAGCGTAGATGGCATCCTTGGTGCGACACCGCTGCATGTGCTCACCGGTCTTCCGGCAGCCGGGCCGCCGCCAGCCGCCAGCGTCGGGGGCATCGTGATGGCGCGACTCGACCGCATTCCCGTCGTCGGTGATCAGGTGCGCTATGCCGACATGCTGCTCACCGTCCAGGAGGTGCGCCGTTTCAGGCCCGTGCGCGTTCTCGTGCAGGTGCCCGTGAGGAGCGCGCGTTCATGAGCTTGGCCATCCTGCTCGTGCTTGTGAGTTTCGGGCTCTCGGCCCTCTTTTCGGGGTTCGAGACCGGGCTGTACGCGATGGAACGGGTGCGTATGCAGGTGCGGGCCGCCAGCGGCGACTGGCGCGCAGCGAGACTGCTTTTCTGGTGGGGCCGGAAGAGTCGCGCTGTGCTTGTGCTGCTGGTGGGGAACAATGTCACCCATTGGCTGGCGGGGTTCTCGACGGCGCTTCTCGTGGCGGCGTTGCTGCCGGAGTTGAGTGTGGCTGAGGTGCAGACGCTCGCTCTCGCCTGGTCCGTGCCGGCCCTCTTCGTGCTCGGAGAAGTGCTGCCGAAGTCCCTGTTTCTGCGTCATCCCAGCCGCCTGATGGCCGTAGCACTGCCGTTCTTTGAGGTCGCGCGCTGGATTCTGCTTCCGGCAGCGGCGCTGCTCGGTTGGGCACTGAGGCGGCTGTTTCGTGCCGAGCGTCAGATGAACCGTCTGCTCGGCCGGGAGGAGTTGGCGACGGTGATCGCGGAGGCCGAGGCTTCCGGGCACCTCAGCACGGCGCAGCGGGCGCTCGCGGATCGGGTTCTCGACCTCCGGCGGCATCGGGTGGCATCGATCCTCGTTCCCATGGCGCGTGTGACTGCGGCCAAGGGGGGAGACGGCGGCCACGCGCTCCGCGCCGCGCTGGAGCGGAGCGGCCATACGCGCGCCCTCGTCCTGGATGACGCGGGGCGCCCCCTCGGGTACGTGACCCGGCATGACCTCGGCTCCGGGGTGGCCGTGGACATCACCCGCATCACGCGGTCGTTGCCGGAGCTCAGGCCCACGGTCACGGCTGTGCAGGCTCTGGACGACCTGCGGCGCGGGAAGTGCCCCATCGGGCTGGTTCTTGACGGCGTCCGCCCCCTCGGGATCGTCTCCACTGCGGACATCGTCGATCTGCTCTTCCGCTCGGGAACAGGTCCTTCCATACCGATTGGCAGTTCGCGAGCCTCCGGCTAGGATCCCTGCGCGTCGCGTCCCACGGAATCTGCAGGAAATGTTGCGAATCCATCCAGCCGTCCTTGTCTCCGTCGTGCTTGCTGCTGCCCTCGTTTGGGTTGTCGCGGCGCCGTCAGCTGTGGCGCGTGAGGATTCGGATGGCAACCGCGAAGTGGTGGCGGTGACCGGTCACTATGCGAACGGGATGGAAGTGCTCTATCTCTTTGACACGCGCACGCGGCATCTCGCCGCCTATCGCGTGGACCAAGGCCGGAGCCTGAAACTGGTGGCTGCACGAGACACCACCTTCGACTTCCTGCTCGAAACCTACGGCGACGAAACGCCTGCGGCCTTCAAACCTTCTGTGCTGCGGAAGAGCTGGGCCCGGTACAATGAAACTGGCGAAGGGGCGAGTCCGCCGCCTGAGCCTTCTGCTGACAAGCCGCCTGCCGGCGGTCGTTGATGGACTGGATTCATCCTGCGCTCCAGAGTGAGCGTTGAGGATGTGGAGAATGAGCGTGGCCGACGAACACGTGGATTTCCATGAAGCGCTGCGTGAGCTCAAGCTCGACGAGCAGCAGATGAAGCGGCTTGTGTCCGAGGGCGGGGTGCGCGCGATCCGCGACCCGCAGAATCCGGGCAACATGAAGTTCCGCAGAGATGAAATCGAGAAGCTGAAGCGTGCGAACGCGGCCGGCGACACGAAGGATCTGAAGGAAGATCTCGTGTTCGACGAGTCCCAAGGCCTCGACATTGCGGACGAAGGCATGGCCACCGCACAGATCAACCCCGGCGCAACGCAGGTGGGCAACAGCGGCAAGACCGCCGTGCCGCCGAAGGAAGCTGCCAAGCCGTCGCCACGCCTGTCCTCGACGCGCTCCGCGGCGAAGCCGGCTCCTGCACGCAGCACGGCTTCTGCCGCTGCAAGCACTACGCGTCGCAGCACCGGCAGCGCCGCGCCGGTTTCCGCAGATGACGGCAGCGGTGTCGGTGCCGGGATGGTGGCGACTCTCGCGCTCAGCGCGCTGGTCTGCCTCTTCGCGGCCATGGTCTGGTGGGACATCGCGAACAATCACGTGAGCGGAGCGACGAAGGGCATCTCCAACTGGGCCCTTCAGACCTTCTCCACGCCCAAGTGAACCAACCCGTCCACGGACTCCGGTGCGGGCTGCGGTGGGCGCCGCAGCCGCATCGAAGTGACGGCGGGGTTTGTTGAATCGGGAGGGATGTGATGCGTGCTGCTCTTTTGGGGCTCGCGGGGTTCTTGCTTCTCGGTGCCTGCGCAACGCAGAGCGTCGATGACGCCAAGGCCGAGGTCCGCAACCAGGATACGGTCATCAAGGAGCTGAGGGCGCGGAACGAGGATCTGCTCGCGCAGAACAAACTCCTCGACACCGAGCTGTCGGCGACTCGTGCAGAGGTGGCGCGGCTGAAGGCCGATCGCAGTGCCTCTCAGATGATGGGCGATGTTGCCGAGCGCTTGAAGCAACTGGAAGCCGAACTTGGCAAGTCCGGTGAAATGCAGTTCAAGGCGCGCGGTGACGGAATTGCTGTCGAAGTGGCAGAGACCATGCTCTTCGAAAGCGGCAAGTCCACGCTGAAGCCGTCCGGCATCAAGCTGCTGAAGGTACTTGCAGCGAAGATCGCTGACATGCCCGGTGACATTCGCGTCGAGGGCCACACGGATAACCAGCCCGTGAAGGTCCACGCGAAGGAGTACCCCTTGGGCAATCTGCAGTTGAGCGGTTCACGCGGCCTCGCGGTCGCGGATGCCCTCATCAGCCACGGCGGTCTCGCCTCCGTGCGCGTGTCCTATGCCGGGTACGGAGAATTCCGCCCCGTTGCCGAGAATGACTCGGCCAACGGCCGTTCGCGGAACCGCCGTGTGGAAATCGTGATCCTCAAGCCCACGGCAGGAAAATGAGCGCGCAGCGGAGCGCGGTCCTCACATGGACGCTGCGCTTCGCCGGAGCGTTGTTTCTCGGGGCATGGACTCTCGTCGGCTGGCGGCTCATCGAGCCGCCGGTCGAGATTCCGCTTCCACGCCGCAGCGAACGGGACATGGTGTTCTGCTCCAGCGGGCGCGTGGAACATGCCGGGCCGGGCGGGAGTGTTGAAGTTGCCGCGTTCTGGATCGACCGCTTCGAAGTGACAGGAAGCGATTACGCCGCGTGGTTGAAGGTCGCCCCGCAGTGGGCGGATGTCTCGCGTGGGCTTACGCCTGAGCAACTCTCCGAGAATCCGGACCAACCCGTCACGCGCGTTTCGTTCGTGGAGGCCAGCGCTTTCGCTGCGGCGCTTGGCAAGCGGCTCCCGAGTCTGCCTGAGTGGGAATGGGCCGCCACGGGCCCCGGCAATCGACGCTACCCATGGGGAGACGCCGAGCCGCTGGTGGTTCCGGCGAACGTCAGCGATGCCGGTCTGTTTGCTCTCGCTCCCGTCGGGATCTTCGAGAGCGGACGCAGCGAATTCGGCGCTTACGACCTTGCGGGCAATGCCGCGGAATGGACGGCCACAGCTTGGGATGCCCCATTTGGCATCCGCTACTTCGCAAAGGGTGGATCGTACCTTGACCCCCTCAGAGACCGGGGCACAGGAGTGAGCGCGCTCGACTCCTTCCGGCCGGATGAACAAAGCTGGCAACCCGTGGATGCCCGGCTGTTCGCGGAGAGTGCCTGGTCCAGTGACCTCGGATTCCGCTGCGCGCTCGCTGCGCGCGTGATCGAAGAGGAAGAACAACTCCGCGCAGCGGTGCAGGGGCTCGGTGTGCGTGACCCTTGGGGCTATGTGTTCGAATTCCGGCCCGCGCAGAGACGGCTGGAGGCCGCGGGCCTGAGAGCCCTGCCGTACCTTGATGCCGCGCTGGCCGTCAGCGATCCGTCCTCGGCCTCGGTCGCGCGCAGGATCGGTGAAGCCATCCGTGAAAGATCGCGTTGATGCTGCCGCGTTCCGCCAAGGAAATCACGGCCTTTCTTGCCGAGCGCGGGCTCGCGCCCCTCGCGCGTTTCGGACAGAACTTCCTCGTTCGCGACGACGTGTTGCAGGTGATGCTTGCGGATGCAGGAGATTTGAGCGGAACGTTGGTGCTCGAAATCGGGCCCGGACTCGGATGTCTCACCCGTGCCGTGCTCGATGCTGGCGCGGAGTTGGTGGCTGCGGAAGTTGATGCGGGATTCGCAGAGATCCTGCGCACAGAGTTCGCAGGCGAACCTCGTTTCCATCTGGTGGAAGGAGACTGTCTGGCCGAGGGCCATCCACTTGCCAGCGCTCTGTGGGAGGCGCTCGTGGAGCGCGGGGTCAGAACTCGCGGGTTCAGGGTTCTTTCGAATCTGCCGTACCAGATCACAAGTCCGTTCATTGCCGCGCTGGCGCATCTGGAAGTTCCGCCTGCCAGTGCGCATCTCATGCTGCAGCGTGAAGTCGCGGATGTGTTGCGGGCAACGCCCGGGACCAAGAATTACACACCCCTCTCGCTCCTTGCGGCATTTGCTTTCGAGGTCCGTCTCGTGCAGCGCGTGCCAGCCAGTGCATTCCATCCTCGTCCCGACGTGGACTCCGCCATCGTGGAGTTGCGCCCGCGCCCCAAGGACCCCGACCTCGATGCGTTGCTCGAGTTCGGGCGCGCGCTGCTGCTCGGCCGCCGCCAGGTCCTCCGCCGCACCCTGCCACGAGCGCTCGAGCGTGGGGGAGCGGTGGTCAGCAAGGAACGGATCGATGCGGCCTTGCTGAAATCCGGCCTCACTGGCAGCGAGCGTGCCGAGACCCTCAATCCGGAAATCATTCGCAGCCTGTGGCGCGCGCTCCGCTGACCGGGGCCTCCGTTATCATCGTTCCTCCGGGCCCTGGCGTCGGGCTCCATCGACTCACTTGAGCAGCCGTCGCGACAACATCGAGGAAGTGCGCTCCGCCACCGACATCGTGGAAGTGGTGACGGGCTATCTGCCGCTGAAGAAGAGTGGCGCATCCTTCACGGCGTGCTGTCCTTTTCATCAGGAGAAGACGCCCAGCTTTCATGTCAGCCCCGCGCGCCAGATCTTCAAGTGCTTTGGCTGCGGCGAAGGGGGCAGCGTCTTCCAGTTCGTGATGAACATGGAGAAGATCGAGTTTGCCGAGGCCTTGCGGCTGCTTGCGGATCGCGCCGGCATTCGCCTCGAGGCCGGCGGGCAGAGTGAAGGACGTGGCCCGCTCATGGATGCGCACACTCTTGCACAGGAGCTGTTCCGTGAGCACTACATGAGTGTCTCCGGGTTGGCGGCAAGGGAGTATGTCCAGAAGCGAGGCATCCAGGCGGTGACAGCGGAGGCGTGGGGCCTCGGGCTCTCGGCCGCGGGATGGACGGGGCTGGTGGATGCTGCTCGCGGCCGCGGCATCAGCGCAGAGGTTCTCGAGAAGGCCGGGCTCGCACTTCCGGGCAGCGCGCGTCCAGGCCACTACGACCGCTTTCGCGGCCGCCTCATGTTTCCCATCGCGGATTCCTTCGGGCGTATCGTCGCCTTTGGCGCGCGCTCCCTCGATGGTTCGGAGCCGAAGTACCTGAACTCGTCCGAGACGCCGTTGTTCGCGAAAGGGCGGATGCTCTACGGCCTTGACCGCCTGCGGCATCACCCGCGCACGCAGCCGGTGCTCGTGATGGAGGGCTACACCGACGTGATCATGAGCGCGCAGGCCGGGGTGGCGGGTTGTGTCGCGACCCTCGGCACGGCGCTCACAAGCCACCATGCGCGCATCCTCGCGCGCTATTCGGACCGCGTGATCCTGCTTTATGACGGTGACAAGGCGGGGCTCACGGCTGCAGAACGTGGCTGTCGTCTCCTGCTGGAGGGTGGGCACCTCGATATCCAGGTCGTTGTCCTTCCGGGCGGCGAAGACCCCTGTGACTTCTTTCAGCGGCGTGGTGGCGCGGGACTTCCGGAACTTCTTCAACTCGCGCGTTCACTCACGAGTTACCTCCTCGAGCGGGTGGGGTCGCGGCATGATCTCACGGACGCAGCGGGCCGGTTGCGCGCCGCGCGCGAGCTCCTTGCAGTCGCCGAGGCCATTCCCGATGTTCTCGCGCGCGAGATCTTCGTGAACGAGGTGGCTGCCCATCTTCAGATCCGGCGCGAGGCCTTGTTGCAAGGGCTGCGGGCCCCGGCCGTGAGAGCACCGCAACCGCAGAGCCCCGGCACTGCTCGCCCAGTACCGGGACACCCGAAGGACGGGTCGGCCACAGCCATGCTCTGGCTCTGCCAAGCGGTGCTGAACGAACCAGCCCTGGCGGGGGACCTGAGCGATGCGGACCTTGAGCTTGTCCCGGCTCCGGTGGTGTGCGCCATGCTGACGCAGTGGCGGCAACTGGTGCGCGGCGGAGGCGCGAGCAGCGCGGCCTTCCTCGAGTGCCTCGACGAGGGCGCACAGCGCCAGATGGCGCAGCGCGCCGTGCTGGCGGATGACCACGGTCTGGATCTGGGTGCCATGTTCCGGGATGCCCTGCAGCGTCTTGCGCGCGATCGCGACAGCGGGGAAACACGGCGCTTGAAGGGCGCGGCCACGGAAAGCCCGGATTCGTTCGAGGAGTTCGCGCGCCGTCAGAAACTCTCGAAGGGGCGGCGCGGCGAGGGGGACGGGTGAACCGCTGCGGCTTTGTCAAGCCCGCCCCTGGGTCCGTTCCAGATGGACTTCTTGGAAGCTGCATTCCGGCGGTATCCTCCTCCGAGCGATGCAGGACACGCCTCCGATGTTGCAGCCCGGGGGCAGGCATGGCCGGACCACGATGACGAGCATGAATCCAGAACTCTCCCTCCTGATTGAGCGCTCGAAGACTGCCGGGTTCATGACCTACGAGCAGTTGAATGCCGCCATTCCGCGCGAGGTGCATGATCCCGACCTGCTGGAGGACATCCTTCTCACCGTGAAGGGCCGCGGCATCGAGGTCATCGATACCGAAGATGCCGAGGAACGCGGATACGGGGAGCAGGGGCTCAGTGCCGCGGAGCTTGCGCCGTCCGGCGAGGAAGACGGCGACGACGAGGAAGCGGTCTCCACCGGCCCGGCTGAGAAGATCGACGACCCGGTGCGCATGTACCTCACGCAGATGGGAGAGATCGATCTCCTCAAGCGCGAGGAGGAAATCACACTCGCCCGCAAGATCGACATCGCACGCGACCTCTACCGCCAGAAGGTGCTGGAATCCGCCATCGCCGCCGAGGGTGCCATCGAGATTTTCGATCAGGTGGTGACCGGCACGCTTCCGCTCGACCGTACGCTCAAGGTCGAAGAGGTGGACAAGCAGAACATCACCCACCGCCTGCCGGAAAACGTGCAGACCATCCGGCGGCTGGTCGAGCGCAATCGCGAGGAGTTCGACGACTGGACGCAGCGCTTCCAGAACCTCGACGAGAGTCACGAGCCGCGTCCTTCGAAGCACGTGGACGCCGCCGAGGTGGCGCTCGCCCGCAAGGTGAGAGCACGCCGCAAGAAGTGCGTGGTGCTGCTTGAGGAACTCGGTCTCCAGATCAAGCACATCAAGCCCTTGGTCGATCGCATGCGCGAATTGAGCCTGCAGCTCTCGCGGCTCGAAGGTGAGCAGCGCATGCTGCGGAAGGCCAAGCGTCGCAAGGAAGCTGACGAGGTGCTGGTGCGGCTCGTCGAGTTGCAACGCCAGGCCTGCGAGTCGCCGGCGCGTCTGCGGCGTCGTCTCGAACAGGTCGAGGTGCGCCTCAACGCCTACGAGAACGCGAAGAAGGGGCTGTCCTCCGGCAACCTCCGGCTCGTGGTGAGCATCGCCAAGAAGTACAGGAACCGCGGGCTTTCCTTCCTCGATCTCATTCAGGAAGGCAACATGGGTTTGCTGCGTGCCATCGGCAAGTTCGATCCGCGCCGTGGATTCAAATTCAGCACCTATGCCACCTGGTG